>MDTE01065086.1_pt1 | contig 75533 bp, 73 predicted proteins | sample 811231 | NCBI WGS metagenome assembly MDTE01 (sample SAMN05326651, study PRJNA326480) | marine metagenome | isolation source: seawater | place: Indian Ocean: Red Sea | collected 2010
CCTGCTGCAACTGTTCTTGTCCTAAGAGACACTAATGATGGTATGGAAGTTTTAATGGTCAAAAGATCTAAGAAGTCTCCATTTGGAAATCTTTATGTTTTTCCTGGAGGCAAAATTGATGAAGGCGATTGTTTAGAGAGCCTTGAGTTGTATTGTGATGGATATGATGATGTGAAAGCTTCAAATATACTTGGTTTAAATAATGGAGGTTTAAGTTATTGGGCTGCATGCATAAGAGAATGCTTTGAAGAGGTTGGAATACTTCTTGCAACAAAAAAATCTGGAGAATTGCTTAATTTAGAAGGCGCAGATAAATCAAAATTCGATACTTATAGACAAATGTTAATAGATAATGAAATCAATCTTTTAGATATATGTAAAAAAGAGGATTTGACACTCACAACTGCAAACATTGCACCATTATCTCACTGGATTACTCCTGAGTTTGAAGCCAAAAGATTTGATACAAGATTTTTTATAGCATATTTGCCAGAAAATCAGATTGTTCAACATGACGGAACGGAGTTAACTCATAGTCTGTGGATTAGTCCTAGTCTAGCGCTTAAGAAAGCCTTAGAAGGAGAAATGCAAATGATTCTTCCAACAACAGAGAACCTAAAGTCATGTATGAATTTTAAAAGTGCAACAATAATGCTCGATAATCAAAAAAAACTTACAAAAAATGACATTAAACCCATCTTACCTAAGTTCTATAAAAAAAATGATACTTGGAAGGTTTTATTTCCAGGAGATGACGGTTATGAGGATCATTAATGAATAAATTAATAACTAAAATCACTGCACCTAATGGCGGTATTTTTACTGGACAAGGAACCAATACTTATTTAATAGGACAAGAGGACATTACACTGGTAGACCCAGGACCAAATATTAAAGAACATATTCAAGCTATTTTAAAAAAGGGCGCTGGTAAGATTAAAAGAATTTTAGTTACTCATACTCATACAGATCATTCGCCTGCAGCACTGCCCATTTCCAAAGAGTTAGACATTCCAATGTTTGGAAGACTGGTAGACAGGGAATCTGAATGGGAAGATGAAACTTTTATACCCAATACAGTTTTAAGTCATGGAGATGTTATTGCAACAAAAGAGTACTCTCTTGAAACTATTCATACTCCAGGACATGCATCAAATCATCTATGTTTTTATTTAGAAAAATATAAATGCCTATTAACTGGTGATCATATTATGGATGGCTCAACTGTTGTGATAGCACCACCAGATGGAAATATGACTGAATATATAGATTCTTTAAGGTTGCTAGAAGATTATGATATTAATTATTTCGCACCAGGCCATGGAAATTATATGGAAGATCCTTCTAAGACTATTCAATCAATTATTAGGCATAGACTTTCAAGAGAATCTAAAGTCTTAAGATGTATAGATAAAAAAAACAATTCTAATCTTGATGAGTTGTTGCCATTAGTTTATGACGATGTGCCTGAAATGCTTCATCCTATTGCAAGAATGAGTCTATTGGCTCACCTCATAAAACTTCAAGATGATAAAAAAATAAAAAATATTGAAAATCGTTACTCTTCTTCTTGATCTTCTAAATTAATTTCTAGATTAAATTCTTCTTTTTCTTTTCTTTCGTTAAGAATTTTTTTGCGTTCGTTGTCACCCATTCTATTTTCAACACAATCATTCTGATCATATACCTCACTTGTTGGCACTTTATGACTTGGATTAATAGGAACAGGTGGTCGAGGTACCGGTATTTGCATACATGAAATTAATACTTTGGAATTGACCTCACTTAGAACTTGTGGTGTTGCATCAGGAAGCATAGACTTATCATAGTTTTGGGTGGCACTACAACCAAATAAAGTTAATAAAAAGATAATTAATATACTATTTTTTTTCATAGGTTTATTCTATTGCTAATCAAAGATTCTACAACTGATGGATCTGCTAGGGTGGTGGTATCTCCTAGATTAGATAAATCGCCCTCAGCAATTTTTCTTAAAATCCTTCTCATTATTTTTCCTGATCTGGTCTTTGGCAGCCCAGGTGCGTTTTGGATTAAATCTGGTTTTGCAATTGCACCTATTTCTTTAGCAACAAATTGTTTTAATTCATTATTTAATTCATCATTAAATGATTCTTCAATCATTAAAGTAACAAAAGCATAAATACCTTGACCTTTTATTGGATGCTCAAAACCAACAACAGCAGCCTCAGCAACTTTTGGATGAAGCACAAGAGCGCTTTCAATCTCTGCAGTTCCTAATCTATGTCCAGAAACATTAAGTACGTCATCAACTCTTCCAGTTATCCAAAAATAACCATCCTCGTCTCTTCTGGCTCCATCGCCAGTAAAATAAATATCTTTATACATACTAAAGTAGGTATCTAGCATTCTTTGATGATCTCCATAAACACTTCTAATTTGGCTAGGCCATGATTGCTCCATTACTAAGTTTCCAGAGTTAGGCCCTTCCAATGTTTTGCCATTTTCATCGTATAGTGCTGGTTTAACTCCAAAAAATGGAAGGGTAGCTGAACCTGGTTTTGTTGGTGTGATACCTGCAATAGGAGATATAAGAACTGAACCAGTTTCAGTTTGCCACCAAGTATCTATGATTTCACATTTAGATTGTCCAACAACATTGTAATACCAATCCCATGCCTCAGGATTAATTGGTTCACCAACAGTTCCTAAAATTCTTAAAGAGTTCCTTTTAGTTTTAAGAACAGGCTCGTCCCCTTTAGCCATAAGTGCTCTAATGGCTGTTGGAGCTGTATAAAAGATATTAATTTCATGTTTATCACATATTTCCCAACATCTAGATGCGGTAGGATAAGTTGGGACACCTTCAAACATTAAAGTTGTAGCCCCATTTGAAAGAGGTCCATACAAAATATATGTATGACCAGTTATCCAGCCAACATCAGCAGTACACCAATATTTATCGTCTGGTCTTATACCAAAAAGATATTTAAAACTAATGTGAGCACCTAACAAATATCCGGCAGTAGAATGTAATACGCCTTTGGGTTTTCCGGTAGATCCTGATGTATATAGAATAAATAGAGGGTCTTCAGAGTCCATGGGTTCAGGCTCACAAAATTGATCAACAGTTTCATATATTTCGTCATACCATATGTCTTTTTTATTATTCCATGGAACATCCGCACCAGTTCTTTTAATAACCAGAGTATTTTTAACAGCAGGACATTTTTCTAAGGCTTTATCTACATTTGCTTTAAGTGGAATTTTTTTACCGCCTCTTACCCCTTCATCAGACGTTATAACTATTTCACAATCTGCATCAATAATTCTATCTTTTAAGGACTCAGGTGAAAATCCACCAAAAACAACCGAGTGAATTGCACCAATTCTTGTGCAAGCCAGCATTGCAAATGCAGTCTCCGGAATCATTGGCATATATATACATACTCTGGACCCCTTTTTTACACCTAATTTTTTTAAAATATTAGAAAATTTACATGTTTGAAAGTGCAGTTCATTATATGTAAATTTTTTCGAATGTTCAGGGTTATCTCCTTCCCAGATTAAAGCAATTTTATTACCAAATTTACTTAAATGACGATCAGTACAATTTTGGCTTATATTTAACTTACCCCCTTCAAACCATTTTGATTCTTTAAATTTTTTATTATGAACTTCATTAAAATCTGTAATCCAAGAAAGCTCTGTTTTAGCACAATCTCCAAAAAAAGAAGTAGGGTCTTCAATAGATTTCTTATATAGTGACTCATATTCTGTAAAATCTTTTATATAAGGATTTATTGTTTTGGTTTTGTATACCTTTTCAGCCACTTTGGTATTAAATTATTGATGGCTGAGGATTTATAAAGTTTTTGCCTTTAGGATTTGACATTATCATATTCACCAAGGAGTCATAATCAGCTTCATTTGATTCCAGGTTAATATCAGCTGCATTTATTATTAATAAGGGCGCGGCCTCATAACTTAAAAAAAATCTTGAATATGCATCGTTAAGTCGTTCGAGATAATCAAGTGTTAGAAACTGTTCATTAATATTACCTCGTTTTAAAATTCTTTCTTTTAGAATTTCTATAGGAGCTTGTAAATAAATAACTAGATCTGGATTGGGCGCATCAATAGTTATGTGCTCATAAACTTTGTTATAGAGGTCCATTTCTTCATTTGATAGATTTACTTCTGCAAATAACCTGTCTTTTTCGATTAAAAAGTCTGCAACTCTAACATTTTCGAATAAGCTTCTCTGTTTAAGATCCTGTATTTGCTGCATTCTTTGGAACAAGAAAAAAAGCTGAGTGGCAAGAGCAGATTGACTTGGGTTTTTATAAAAATTTTTTAGAAAAGGATTTTCCGCTGGTTGCTCCAAAAAAGCATCATAATTAAATGTTTTGGCTATTTTATTTGCTAGCGTAGTTTTGCCTACACCAATAGGACCTTCAATAGCTATGTATTTAGGTAGCGGTATTTCGTTTAAAGCTAACTTCATTTGATATTTTTTTATATTGATAGGTTATCGCAACTCTTCAGAGAAACCAAATTTTTTATAAGTTTCTTCAAAATTTTTTTCTTGAATATTGGCAATAAGTTTTTTTCTTAAAGTTGGGTCGTTTTTTTGAAAATCAGTCCACCATCCACCAACTTCACTTTTTACTTTGCAAGCTTTTTCTCTAAGCAATAAAAAATCATATGCAGCTCTAAACCTAGGATGCTTTAGTGTTTTATAAGGCTGTTTACCAATTCTGCTATGCAGTTTAAGTTGAAGCACCCATATATCTTTTATATACGTATGAAATTTTCTAGGAATAGCAGTAATTTTTTGTTGCTGCCTTAAAACTTGATCCATTGATCTAAAAAATAAACGGAGATTAATTTCTCCATTTTTGACTGATTTATTAAGTATTTCATTCCACAATAAAGCTGCAAATAAAAAACCAGGAGATACTGATTTATTGTTTTGTTTCCTTATATCTGTATTTATCAATGATTCTTTTGCAAGATTTTCACTGAATTTAGTTTGCTTGGATTTTGCAAGAATTAGGTATTGAGTTAAATTAAAAGACTTAAGCTTATTAAAGTTTTTTTCAGCAGCACCATTTAAAAACATTTTACAAAACTCATCAAATAGCCTCGCATTAGAAATATCCGATAAAAGGTATCCTTTCTCGTAAATAGTGTTTTTAATTTTTTTGTCTATTTTAAAAGATAGCTTATTGCTAAATCTTATCGCTCTTAAACTTCTTACAGGGTCTTCTGCAAATCTTTGCTGTGGATCTCCAATAGAAAATATTAATTTTTCGTTTATATGCTTTATCCCATTATTTGGATCTTGAATCTTTCTCGTAATAGGGCAGTAGTAAAGAGCATTAATAGTGAAGTCTCTTCTAAAGGCATCCTGATCTAAAGTTCCCCAGATATTATCGCGAATTATTTTACCAGTATGGTCTGTTACTAAATTACCATCATTAAATTTTGAATCACCGGATCTAAAAGTTGCGACTTCTATGAGTTCTGAACTATTGAAAATATGAACTAGCTTAAATCTTCTTCCAATTATCCTTGAGGCCTTAAAAATTTTTCTAATTTCTTCTGGAGTTGCTTCAGTTGCAATATCAAAATCTTTTGGATTAATATCGCACAATAAATCTCTAATGCATCCTCCAACGAGATAAGCCTGATAATTATTTTTCTGAAGAGTTTTGATTATCGAAATAGCAAATTTACTTATTTTTTCGTTATTAATCAAAATTAAATATTAATATTTATTATATTATTAACCTAGCCGCTAAGTTGTTTTTCTTTTATTTCATCTAAAGTTTTGCAATGTATACAATGAGTGGCTGTTGGTCTCGCTTCTAGACGCTTAATTCCAATTTCGTCGCCACAAGAATCACACCAACCATATTCATCTTGTTTAATTTTTTCTATGGATAATGAAATTTTGTTTATAAGCTTTCTTTCTCTGTCTCTTGTTCTTAATTCAAAAGCAAATTCTTCTTCCTGGGAAGCCCTATCAATTGGATCAGCATAGGTCTCTCCTTTTGTTTTTAGATGGTCAAATGTCTTTTGCATTTCATCTAAGAGATGCTCTTTCCAAAGCATTAGCACAGCAATAAAATGTTTCTTCATGGCTGCACTCATATATTTTTCATTTTTTCTAGATTTGTATGGTGCGATTTTAGATTTATTGTTTGCTAAAGCAGCCTGCTTTTTAGTTTTTTTGGCTTTGCCGGAAGTTATTCTTGTAACTTTAGAACTTTTCTTTTTGGTCTTAGTAACTTTCTTGGCTGATTTCGTGGTCTTTTTCAAAGATGCGACTTTCTTTGATGCCAATTTATTAGGTTGATTTTTTTTATTTATTTTAGTTTTTTTCTTTTTTGGAGTAGTTTTTTTTGATGTCATATAAATAAAGTAATTTTTTAGGGTGGAAAAAATATCAGATAGTTAAGAAATATGCTAGCTTTTTTTTAATTTATTTAAAACTTCTGCATAGCCATTTGGAGTCAATCTAGGGCCAAAAGTTTCAACAACTTTGGATGAAGCGTAGTTAGAAAACTCCGCACATTCACTAATATCATGATCGTTTAGATATGCATGCATAAAAGATCCGGCGAACATGTCACCAGCTCCATTGGTATCCACTGGGTTAATTGTAATAGCAGGAGAGGATAATTCTTTACCATCTTTTATAATAATGCTACCTTCCGAACCTTTAGTAATAGCTATCATATATGATTGTTTTTTATAAAATTCAATAGCTTCGACTAAATTGGAGGTTTCTGAAAAAGCAACTGCTTCATCATTATTACAAAAAATCATATCAATTCCATATGACTCTATTTCTTTAAATTTATCCCTAAAACCATGAACTATTCCAGCGTCAGATAAAGACAATGCTTTTAAAGTTTTTGAATTATTAATATTTTGAAGCACTGAAGTTACAGCACTATAATTTTCATCACTAGTAACCATATAACCTTCAATATAAAAAATTTTTGAATTTTTTACAGCATCATAATCAATATCTTTTGGTCCTAGAAAAGCACTAATTCCTAACATACTGCTCATTGTCCTTTTTGCATCAGGAGTAACTAATATTAAACATTTCCCAGTAGGCATGTCAGAGTCTTCCTTAGTAAAGCCAATATGCTTAACACCTGCGACCTTTAAGCTATCTAAATATTTTTTTCCATCATTGTCATTTGCTACCCTGCAAACATGGTGGCAAATTGATCCATAGTTAGATGCCGCAACTAAAGAATTTGTTGCTGATCCTCCACAATCAGAGACGGATGCTACTCCCATTTTTTCTAATTTATCAATAATAGGTTTATGTTCTTCTGCAGAAGCTAAAGTCATTGAATCTGGCTCGAGTCCAATTTCTTTTAAGAAGTCATGCTCTACCATATACTGAGTGTCAACAAGAGCATTCCCTAAAGCGCAGATATCATATTTCATTTTATATTCCTTTTTTTAAAATTTTATGAACAACATCTATTGTAGTATTTATTTCTCTTTTAGTATGTTTTGTAGAAATAAAACCTGCTTCAAATTTTGATGGAGCAAAATATATACCGTTTTCAATACAACCATTCAAAAATTTTTTAAATCTATAATCGTTAGTATTTACAACATCATTAAGATTTTTAGGTAATTTTTCAGCAAAGAAAAACCCAAACATTCCGCCTTTTTGATCTTTGCAAAATGGAATTTTATGATCTGAAAAAAGATTAGACATCTCTTCCAATAAATATCTACTATTCATTTCAAGTTTTTCATATGGATTATTCTTAATAAGAAGTTTAATTAGCATTGAGCCAGCTGCCATCGCCAATGGATTCCCTGATAAAGTGCCCGCCTGATATACGGGACCTTCAGGAGCTAAATAATTCATGATACTTTTTTTGCCACCGAAAGCTCCAACCGGCAGTCCTCCTCCAATAATCTTACCAAGTGTTGTGATATCGGGTTTAACTTTATAAAGTTCTTGAGCGCCTCCAAGAGAAACACGAAATCCAGTCATAACTTCGTCAAAAATTAATAAAGAGTTGTTCTCTTTCGTTTTTCTTCTTAGTAATTTAATAAATGATTTATTTGTAGGTATAAAACCCATATTGCCTGCAATTGGTTCGATAATAACAGCAGCCAATTTATTTTTTACTTTATTATAAATTTTAAGAAAATCTTTCTCATTATTGAACTCACAGCTTAATGTTTTCTTTGCGAGCTCTTTAGGTACTCCAGGAGAATCTGGCAAACCAAAAGTTTTTACACCTGAACCTGCTTTGATAAGCAAAGAGTCAGTATGTCCATGGTAACAACCGTCAAATTTAATAATAAAATCTTTTTTTGTATAACCTCTTGCTAGTCTAATTGCACTCATAGTTGCTTCGGTTCCTGAATTAACCATTCTTATTTTTTCAATAGAAGGAATACATCTTTTAATTAATTTAGCAGTATCAGATTCTATGCTTGTGGGGGCACCATAGCTGGTACCTAAAAGAAGTTGTTTTGATATTGCTTTAATTATTTCAGGATGAGAATGGCCCATAATCATTGGACCCCATGATCCAATGTAATCTATATATTTATTATTATCTTCATCATAAATATATGGACCTTTAGCCTTTTTGAAGAATATAGGATTGCCACTAATATTTTTAAAAGCTCGCACAGGAGAATTAACCCCTCCTGGCATATGTAATTTCGCTTCTTTGAAAAGATTAATTGATTTAATTATTTTTTTCATAAATTAAGTGAGTTAGTAAAAATTTTAACTCTTTCCCAATCTGTAAATTCATATGATTGAGAAGTGTCTGTAGGACCTTTTGTAACCCACATAATAAATTTAATTGCAAATTTATCAAATATTTTATATTTAGGATAATCAATTTTGCCTGCGAAAACATCAACCTTTTTTGGTTTCCAATTTGTTTGATTTAAAAATTTTATAACATAAGAATTTGTATCTGGTTCATCTTTACCTTTTTTTCTAGCGACAACATTTACTGAAAAAAAAGCGTTTTCTTGCATATCTAATATTGCTTTATTACTGTCTATAAAATTAAAAACTTCATCTCTATATTTGCCATATCTTATACTAGCTCCAATTATTACTACTTGATACGGCTCAATATTTTCAATTTTAGATATTGGAATAATATCAACTTCATGATTTTCAGCGTGTGATTTAATGACTTCACAAATTTTTTTAGTTTGTCCATCGACACTTGAATAAACTAATAATGCTTTTTTCATATTATATAGTATAAAAATTTATCGAATATCTTGAAAAACTGCATTTAAACATAATTATATTTTATACTGATACTAAATTTATAATGTTAAGAAATGAAAAACTATTATTTTATTACATTTTTGTTATTTAGCTTTAATCTTATTGCAGAAGTTAAGTTGGAAGACTGTGCATCAATTCAGTCAGATGTTAAAAGGCTAGCCTGTTATGATTATATTGTTACAGGAGAAACCTCTTCATCGGATGAGCTTTCTCAGAATGAAGACTCTTCTCCAAAAAATAATGTGTCTAGCAATGAAGCGACATTTGGGCTATCGAACCAACAAAAAAGAGAAAACAATATCAATGTTACAAAATCACAATTAACATCATCGATTACAAAGACTACGAAAACTTTTGCTGGTAAAACCAGATTTAGACTATCTAATGATCAATTATGGGAGTCTCAATCAGTCCTTTCTTCTATTAAATTAAACAATTTTAAAGCAAAAAATAAAATTACAATTGAGGAGGCAACAATGGGAGGTTTTTGGATGATTAATCAATCGTCTAATGTAAAAATTAAGGTAAAAAGGATATCTTAAATATGGCAAATCTATCTCATAAATCAATTAATTTGACTGATCAGGCTATTGTAAGAATAAAAGCTGTTATGAAGAATGATTCTCAAAATAGCAACAATTTTAGAGTATATGTAACTGGAGGAGGTTGCTCAGGATTTCAATATGGATTTAAATTTGAGTCCAATGTTGCCGAAGATGACGATGTCATTGAATATGGAAATTTTTCTATTTTACTCGACTCAATGTCATACCCTTATTTGTATGGATCTACTTTAGATTTTGTTGAGGATCTGTCCGGAGCAAAGTTTGTAATAAATAATCCTAATGCAAAAACTACTTGTGGCTGTGGAGAGTCTTTCACTATTTAGATATAAAAATTTTTCCTTTTTTCTTATAAGCCAAATATGCAAATGCTGCAGCTTCAACGAATTTTGATGGTATTTTTTCGTCCGTAGTTTTAATTCTTTTTGAAATCTTTCTACTCAATAAATTCATCAGAAATATATTTTTTGTGCCACCGCCATGAAAAATAACCTCTTCTGGTTGATCGCATGCAACATAAAATTGTTTTATTTTTTCTGCAGTAAACTCGGCAAGAGTTCGCAAACCGTCACAAGTATTCTCATTATAGAACTTCTCATTTATTAATTTATAATAGTCTTGCTTATCATCTGCTCTAGGATATTCTGAAGGGGATTTTTTTAATAGATAATCAAGTAAATTATTTAGTACGATACCTTTGGCTGCCATGGCACCATTTTTGTCATACATTTCGTTAAATTGTTTAAGTGATATTTGGTCCATAAGGCAATTTCCTGGACCAACGTCTGAAGCTAAAACAATATTTGCACCATCAAGATATGTTCCATTTGCAATCCCGCCTATATTAAAAATTATCTTTCTTTTATTTTCTTCTGAATATATGTATTTATGAAAAGCTGGTATTAAAGGTGCCCCAATACCACCGTTTTTAATATCATAATTTCTAAAATCAGACATAACATTTATACCCGTATTATTTGCAATATTTTGAGAATTTCCAATCTGATAGCTTTTTTCATTTGTATGAAAAACAGTTTGACCAGAAAACCCAATCATTTTTATTTCATTTTTTGTAATATTTAAATCTTTTAGTAGTCGATTCACTAACTGTGATGTCTTTTTGTTGAGAGTATCTTCTATATTTTTTAATTTTTTCGACTCCTTGGTAGTTTTAAATCCCCTATCAATAGAGTCTTCATAATCAAGTTTATATCTTTCTGGAAGGGCATTGCTTTTGCTATGAATAAATTTAAATCCATTTTCAAATGAGACCAAGCATGCATCAAGCGAATCCGCACTAGTACCAGTCATTATTCCAATATAATACTTACTCATTATTTTTTTGATTATATAAATCTATCTTAGCAAGATTTAGTTCAAGTTGATTTTGGAACTGCTGAAATTGATTTTGACTTAAAGGTAAGGCTGAAGGAAGCTTTACATTTACCGGATCAGTATGCTTGTTACCAATCATAAATTCATAGTGAAGGTGTGGCCCGGTTGCCAATCCAGAGCTTCCTACATAACCAATGATATCCCCTTGCTTCACTTTTTTATTTCTTTTCATCTTTTTATTAAATTTGTCAAGATGACAATATCTAGTCTTGTAATTATTTGCGTGCTTTATAAGTATTTCATTGCCGCATCCACCTTTAACGCCAATAAAACTTATTACACCATCACCAGTAGCTTGTATTGGAGTGCCTCTTGGGGCTGCATAATCGGTACCTTTATGAGCTCTAATTGTATGCAAGATAGGATGCATCCTATTTGGGTTAAAATGATCACTTATTCTAGTGAAATCAACAGGAGCTCTTAAAAAGCTTTTTTTTACATTTTCTCCAAAGCTATTGAAATATTGTTTACCTTGCGAATCGTCATAGAATCTTTGGGCTATGTAAGTAGTGTCATTATTTATAAACTTAGCAAAAATGATATCTCCATTTGAAACCTTTTCTCCATCTGAATAATTAGTTTCATAAATAACTAGAAATTTATCTCCTTTTCTAACATCAAATATAAAATCAATATCCCATCCAAAGATATATGCAAAATCCATTATTATGCTATCAGGCATTCCACTATTAAGCGCGTCTTGATAAAAGGATGAACTAATGGTGCCTTCATGAAACGATTCAATATTTTGAATTGCTTTTGTAATTCTTTTGATAGAGATATCAGGAATAGTATTTATTGTAATAGAATTTATATCATCTTTAATAATATTAATCTTTAAAAGACTGTTTCCATGATAATGGAACTCCATGATGTCTCCAGGACGAATATCAGACAAGAGACCATCCTTGTCATAGCTAAATATTTTATATGCAGTATTAAGTGGAACATTTTTTTCTTCAAATATTACTGATAAGCTTTCGCCCGACTCAACCTCGTGAATTAATTTGCTATTCACTTCAGGGGGGATTGTATCCAGTGTAAAAGTAGTATTTCTAATTTCAATTGGATCAGGCTCATTTGGAATGCTATTAATATATAGTAAAAAAATTAGAATGATCGTTAAAACAAAGACATATAAAATTAATTTGATCGGGGGCTTTTTAAATCCTGTCATATATCTTCTTGAATGTTAAGTAAATCTGTATTTCCTCCAAATGCTACAGAATTTTTTGATACTACTTTTTCATCTAAAAACTGGATTAGATAATTTGGCCCACCAGCTTTAAAGCCAGAACCAGATAAACCAACACCCCCAAAAGGCTGCACTCCAACTACAGCTCCAATCATATCTCTGTTGATATAAATATTTCCAACATTTAAATTTTTTGCAAAAAGATCTGCCCTGGACTCTATTCTTGAATGTATCCCAAGAGTTAGACCATAGTTGCTTTCATTTATTTTATTAATAAGATCATTTGAGTCCTTAGAGCTATATTTTAATACATGTAGTATGGGGCCAAATTGTTCGCCTGTAATGTCACTAATCTTATTAATTTCAATTATTGTTGGGGATATGCATTGTTTCGGAACTTTTGTATGCGATTGAAAGATCTTATAGCCACTCGATTGACAATCTTTTATGTAATTATTAAGTTTTTTTAATGCTTCTATGTTAATAATTGGACCTATATCTGTATCTAATTCATTGGTGTTACCAATTTTTTGAGTTTGCATATTTCCTTTGATCATCATTAAGAGATCGTCATAAATTTCTTCTTGGATGCAAAGAACTCTTAATGCAGAGCATCGTTGTCCAGCGCTATCAAATGCTGACCGTATAACATCATCTGTGACCTGTTCTAGTAAAGCGCTTGAGTCAACAATCATTGCATTAATTCCTCCAGTTTCAGCAATTAAAGGATTAATTGCATCATGGTATTTAATAAGATTTGTTTGAATTTTTTTTGCTGTGGGCAAGGATCCAGTAAAGGCAACCCCATCAATAGAAGTTAATTTAGTAAGCATATCGCCGTGTTCCCCATTTCCTAAAACTAACTTGAGTGAGTCAATTGGAACACCAAATTTATGAAATTTCTTAACTACCAAGAAGCCTAGTATCGAAGTATGCTCTGAAGGCTTAACTATAACCTTATTACCACAGGCTAGTGCAGCAGAAATTTGTCCAATTAAAATTGCAACTGGAAAATTCCATGGACTAACACATAAAAACTGTCCTTTAGGAGAATAAGAAATAATATTTTCTTCACCTGTTGGCCCCTCAAGTTTTTGGGATAAGAATAAATTTTCAGCTTGAGCTGAATAGTACCGAATAAAATCTACAGCTTCTCTAATTTCATCAATTGCATTTTGTATAGTTTTCCCAGCCTCATTAATAAGATAAAAAATTAGTTCATATGGATTTTCTTCAATATTGTTAGCAATTTCATTAAGAATTTTTAACCTTTTATTGATATCAAATTTAGCCCAACTATTATTTGTATTGTTTTCTAGATCTGTTTTCAAAATTTGAGTTTCATCAAATACCACAGTACCAATTTGAGATTCAGATGATATTGAAAATATTTTTTTGATGGATTTATTGTTATCAAATCTACCCTCATAAATTGAGGTTGCATTGATAATGTTTCCTTCCATCGAATTAAGTTTGTTTGAAATTTGCTTTAAGTTATTTTGCTCTGATATATCCATTCCAGAAGAGTTTAACCTTTCTTTAAAGATTTTTTTAGGCATTGGAATATCCATTGTCTCTTTTTTAAGTCTTTTATATGGATTCTCAGCTAACCATTTTGAGTCCGTATTTGGATCTAATAAGCGATTAATAAATGAACTATTTGCACCATTTTCAAGCAGTCTTCTCACTAGATAAGGCAAAAGATCTTTATAACTTCCTATTGGTGCATAAATTGAAGGATTTTTTTGTATATTTAAAGTCTCTGAAGCGCATTTATATAATAGCTCTCCCATTCCATATAGTCTTTGAAATTCATAATTACATTCAGAACCTAAAAAGTGAATAGATGAAATAGTGTGAGCATTGTGCGTCGCAAATTTAGGCATAATTTTTTTATTTTCTAGAATTTTTTTAGCACACGCTAAATAAACAATATCAGTAATAGATTTTTTAGAAAAAACTGGATATCCATCATATCCATTTACTTGGGCATGCTTTATTTCATAATCCCAATATGCTCCCTTTACCAATCTAAGGTGCATATTTGCCCTATTATTTAGAATATGATTTAACCATTCAATAACATCGAATGCTCTTTTGCCATATGCCTGCAAGGCTATACCAAAGTTTGGCCAATCTTTTAATTTATTTTTTAAAGCTAATTTTTCAATAATGTATAGGCTTAAAGAAAGCCTATCTTGTTCTTCTGCATCTATAGTGATTTCAACATCTCTAGTATACGCATAATCAATTAACTTATTTAATCTAGGGATAAGTTCATTATCTATATTATTCAATTTTCGCGTTTCATATCTTGGATGTAGCGCAGAAATTTTAATGGATACTCCATTGGATAAATTTTTTTCAGCGTTGGTTTTTGCAACTTCTTCAATTGCTTTTAAATACGAATCATAGAATTTTTCTGCCTGATAATCTGTTCTTGCTGCTTCACCAAGCATATCAAATGAATAAACTTCTTTTTCTAAGTCCTTAAGATTCTTAATATCATTAAAGTTCTTTCCTATTACAAACTCCTGACTGAGGATCTGCATTGCAGCTAATACTGCATTTCTAATTGATGACTCTCCTGATTTTGAAATTAACTTTGATAAAAAGTTAATTGGATTTTTATCCCACTCTAAAGGAGTATCAACTATTTTACCTGCTAACAATAATCCCCATGTGGAAGCATTTACGAAAATACTGTCTGCTTTATTGAGATGCTTAATCCAATTTCCGCTTGATAATTTTTCTGAAATTATAATATCTCTTGTATTTTTATCAGGAATTCTTAGGACAGACTCAGCCAGGCACATCAAAGCAACACCTTCTTTGTTATCCAACCCATATTCATTTAAAAATGCATCAAGTTTTGTTCTATCGTTTTTATTTTTTCGACAAAGTTCAATTATTGATTGTGCATTATCTGAGATAGATTTTTCTTCTAAAAAATTTGTATCTTTAGAAAGACTTAACAATAGATCGTTTTCACAGATAAATTTATTTTTGTTCTGCAACATAAAACATATTTTAGTCTTAAAGCAACAATTTGTAATTCTAATTAGAGGATAAAAATACTATGATAGTCCTATGGATAAAGCTTTAAAACTTATTAAAAGAGGAACTGATGAAATTTTGACCGAACAGGACATAATTTCAAAACTCAATTCAGGCAAACAGCTTATTGTAAAAGCCGGTTTTGATCCTACTGCTCCTGATTTGCATTTAGGACACACCGTCCTTCTTAATAAACTTAGACATTTTCAAGAATTGGGACATAAAGTAATTTTTTTAATTGGAGATTTTACTGGCAGAATTGGGGATCCATCTGGAAAAAATAAAACTAGGCCAACTCTTAACGCTGAAGATCTTATTGAGAATGCAAAAACATACGAAAAACAAGTATACAAAGTACTTAAAAAAGAATTAACTGAAATTAAATTTAACTCGGAATGGTGTGATGAATTAGGAGCAGATGGATTAGTTAGTCTTGCATCTAAATATAATGTTGCACGAATGCTTGAGCGCGATGATTTCAATAAAAGATTTGTTTCAAATAAGCCCATAGCTATCCATGAGTTTTTATATCCTTTAGTTCAAGGATATGACTCTGTAGCACTTAATGCAGATGTTGAGTGCGGAGGCACTGACCAAAAGTTTAATCTTTTAGTAGGTAGAGAACTTCAAAGAGATTATGGTCAAGATCCACAGGTTGTTATAACAGTTCCTATATTAGAGGGACTTGATGGCGTTAACAAAATGTCGAAGTCATTAAATAATTATGTTTCTATTGAAGAAGAACCAGAAGAAATGTTTGGAAAAATTATGTCAATTTCAGATGAATTAATGTGGCGTTGGTTTGAGTTGTTAAGTTTCATGCCAGAGTCAGAAATAGCCGCACTAAAAGTTGAAATGCAAAATGGTATGAACCCACGTGATATTAAATTTATTCTTGCAGAAGAACTTGTTGATAGATTTCATAATCCCGGTGACGGAGAAACTTGCAAAGAAAATTTTCTTAAACGATTTCAAAAAGGACAAATGCCTGAAACAGTAGAAAGTATTTTTATAGATATAGAACAGGAATCAATTCCAATAACAAATCTTTTAAAAGAAGCCAATATGATTGCAAGCGTTTCTGAGGGTGTGAGGCTCATTAAACAAGGAGGCATTAAAATTAATTCTACAAAAGTTGAGGATGCAAAACTTGTAATTGATAAAGGATCTGAGGCAGTGTATCAAGTGGGTAAAAGAAAATTTTTGAAAATTAAATTATAGATATGAATAAGATACTAATTGGATCTTTGATATCATTAATTTTAATCTCATGTACACAAGATGGCCCAAATATTAAACAGCTACAGAACCTACAGTTTTTCATAGATAATAAAATAGATACTGAAATTATAGAAATAGAGCCAGGGCTTCAATACAAAATTCTTCAAAAGGGAAGCAAAGAGGGAAAATTTCCAGAATTAGACGAAGTAATTGTTGCCCATTTTCATGGAACACTGACTAATGGTGAGGTCTTTTGGAGCTCACTGGAAACACAACCACTTGAAATTGAGCTATCAAAATTAATTATAGGATGCCAAAAGATTATTTCAAAAATGCGCATAGGAGATAAATGGATTGTCTATATAGATCCCTCTATGGCATATGGAGAGGAGGGAAGACCCGGTATACCATCAAACTCAATTCTTGTTTTTGAAATAGAGCTTCTAGAAATTAAAAATTAAGTATCTTAATAATTGTAATTTGACTCTTGATCAAGAGCCTCTGAAGCGCATTCAGTTTGAGCTTCTAAAAGTTTAGCTGGAGCGCTAAGTATATATTTGAGATCCTCAACTTCAGAAAAATTTCTTTCATAAGCAATTTTTTCCTTCTCTGTCATTGATGATATGCCTCTATCATAGCCACATTCACATAGCTCCTTATAACTCTTCCCACCAGGAGACATTTCAAAGCAGGCAGAAATATATTCAGATTTTTTTACTTTACTATTAGCATCAATAGTTTCACCACAACTGGTGATTACTAAGATGAATATGATGAATAACAAATACTTCATATCAATTTATATTAATCTATCTAATATTTAAATAAAAGTGGTGGGCCTGGGAAGACTCGAACTTCCGACCTCTCGATTATCAGTCGAACGCTCTAACCAAAACTGAGCTACAGGCCCTTCAAATGAATGAGCATTCTACCTTTGAATTACAAATTCGACAATTAATTACTTAATAAAAACTATGATATCAGGTTGATTTAATTGACTTATATAGTGTGAAATATATGTAGCCTAAAGGTATTCCAAAAAAGTATTCAGTATATGAAAGTAATCCTATCTGGATCAATCCTTGGTCTAATGAAGTAGTTATAATTAATACTAAGATTAATATCAACATTAAAAAGATTGAAGTAAAAATAAATAATTTAAGCGCATATTTATCTGTCGCATTCCATGACCATTGTATTGCTTGGCTTACGTTTTTGTCTTCAAACATTATTGCAGCAGGAAAGAGTGAAAATCTAGCTGCTAGATAAATACCCGGGAGGAACAAAAATAGATAACCAATAAATGTTAATATGCTAACAATTAGAAATGCCCCAAATAATGGAAAAAATTTTTTAAATCCATAAACTAAAACTTCAAATGGATTAATTTTATTTGAATTATCTAAAGCAAAATATGCTACCCATACACCACCAACAAAAGCCACCTGAAGCAGAATGCTTGCTATTCCCGATACAATTATTATTAAGGAATTAGAGTCAATATAATCAATGATATCTTGAAATGTTATAAGGCTATCCATAGGCAAAAGAACATAGGCTGCAAGGGTTTCGGCAACTATAACTGGCAAAGTTATGATGACAAAAAACCCAAGATTTTTGAACATAAAAACCCAGGCTAATTTAAATTGATTCATAACATGATTGTAAAGTAATATGTATGTTATGCCTAAACAATATATTTTTTTAGCAATTTTATTAATTGCTGTTTCATGCCAAAAGAAAGATAGAGAAATAATATACCCTGAATCTAAGAAAATCGAGTTTTCTGAAAATATTCACGGCTATGTTGTGGAAGACTCTTATCGATGGCTTGAAGATTTTACAAGTGAAGAATCACTAGAATGGGTAAAAAAACAAAATGATTTTACAAATACATACATAGGAAAAACAAAGCACAAAAAGAAAATAAAAAAATATTTGGAATCGATTTGGGAGACGGAGTCAATCTCAATACCATATAAGGTGGAAGATAAAGTTTTTTATTATTTTAATGATGGCAATTTTCAGCAAAGCAAACTAATGATTAAAGACTGTCTTGATTGCGAAGAAAGGGTTTTAATTAATCCAAATTTATTTTCAAAAGACGGAACCATCTCACTTGCTGGGACAAGTGTAAGCAAAGACGGCAAATACATTGCATACGCAATTTCAGATGGAGGATCAGACTGGAGAACATGGAAAGTAATGGAAATTGATTCTGGTGAAATTCTATCTGATGAAATTAAATGGGCTAAATTTTCAAATGCTACATGGGAAATAGATAACTCTGGCTTTTATTATCAAAAATATACAGAACCTAAAGAAGAATTGCTTAAAGATATAAATGAATCTCCTAAGTTAATGTTTCATAAAATAGGCACGGATCAATCAGAGGACCTTGTTGTATACGAGAATCCAGATAATCCCAGATGGAGCTGGGGGATCAGCGTAGTTAAGGATACAACTATTAAAATACTATCAATTTCTGAAGGTACAGATGAACGGAATAGATTGTATATTCAAACTGACCGAGAAAATAAATTTATTCCCGTAATAGATGACCTAATTGGAGCGTACAGCTTTATTGACAATAAAGACAATATCTTATGGTTTTATACCACTCAAGGCGCTAAAAACGGAAGAGTTGTTAATTTAGAAATAAAAAATGGTTCTTTTGTTTGGAATGATGTTATCCCAGAGTCAGAATATTCCATTCGGTCTGTAAATATTATTAATAATATGTTTTTTATTAATTATATAGTAGACACTTTTTCCAAAATAGAAATATTTGATATAAACGGAAACTATTTATCAGAATTAAGTTTGCCTGTATTAGGAACTGTTTCAGGTTTTGGTGGTGATATTGATGATAAATCTTCATATTTTTCAGTTTCTAATTATGTGACACCAAGAGAAATTTATGAAATTAATTTAGATAACTTTGAGACCAAGCTTTTTTGGAAGGAGAACATTAAAAACTATGATCCTGATAAATATATCTCAGTAATGAGGTTTTATAAGTCAAAAGATGGAACTGAAATTCCAATTCATATAAGTCATAAAAAATCTTTAGAAATCAACTCTAATACTCCTCTTTTGATATATGGATATGGCGGATTTAATATTTCAATACTTCCAAATTTTAGTAAAAGTCAGACTGCATGGAAAAATGAAGGAGGCGTCTATGCTGTTGCCAATCTTAGAGGCGGCGGCGAATATGGGGATAAATGGCATGAGGACGGCATGCTGTTAAATAAACAAAATGTATTTGATGATTTTGCATATGCTGCGAAATTTTTACATAAAGAAGGTATCGGCTCACCAAAGACAACTGCAATTGATGGCAGATCAAATGGAGGATTACTAGTGGCAGCGACTATGTTACAAAATCCTGATTTATATGAAATTGCTATACCTCAAGTTGGCGTTTTAGATATGTTAAGGTTTAATAAATTTACAATTGGCTGGGCGTGGGAAAGCGATTATGGCTCAACTGACAAAAAAAATGAATTTGAAAATTTATTGGCATATAGTCCTCTTCATAATATTGAAGAAAAAGTTTGCTATCCAACTACCTTAATTACAACTGCCAGTAGAGACGATAGAGTTGTTCCATCTCACTCATATAAATTCGCCGCAAAACTTCAAGAGAGACAGTCTTGCAATAATCCAGTTTTGATACGTATTGAAACTAGAGCAGGTCATGGTGCGGGGACACCAAAAGATAAGGCAATAAATCAAATTTCAGAAATTTATGGATATGCATTAGACACCATAAAACAATAAAATTTATATCTTCTTTATATAGGTAGACAAATAACAAATTAAGAATTACCATCATTTTGATGCAAAGGGGTGGCATTTTTTGCCTGAGATCAACAGAAACCCTTTGAACCTGATCAACACAATAGTTGCGGAGGAATTGCATATGTTTATCAAAGTTAATTTTTTTATAATATTTACTTCTTTACTCTCTTTACTAATTCTGTCTCAAGAAGTTGAGGAAATAATTGTTCAAGGCGAATTTAGAAAAACTCTTATAAATAAAAATGATTCAAGTATATTTGTAATTCAATCTGAAGACATTGAATTTCAACCTATAAAGCACTTTCAGCAACTTTCGTATCAAATACCCAATCTTAATTATGCAGCTTCAGACTCAAGAGCAAGATATTTTCAAATAAGGGGAATTGGTGAAAGATCTGGATATCAAGGCACACCAAATTCATCAGTTGGGTTTATCATCGATGATATTGATTATTCAGGCCAAGGAGGAATTGCAACTACTTTTGATGTTGAACAGGTAGAAATATATATGGGTCCACAAGGCTCACGAACGGGCGCTAATTCACTTGCAGGATTGATATATATACAAACTAAAGATCCAACTGAAAAATTTGAAGGAATTAGTGAACTAACTATTGGAGATTATGGTGCACAAAATTTAGGAATTGCATTTGGCGGACCATTAAAAAATAAAGATTTAAGATATAGGCTTGTTCTAAGAACAGATTATTCAGACGGCTTTAGAAAAAATATTTTTCTTAATAAATCAGATACGTCTCGAAAGGATGAACATACTTTTAGACTTAAACTAGATTGGAGTTTTAGCAATAACACCGAAATCAAGTTTTTGATTTCACAAGTTGATCTAGATGATCCAGCAGATATTTGGACTTTAGATAATAGTTTAAATACTTTATCTGATAGGCCTGGCATGGATTCACAGCAGAGCAATTCCTATGGCATGAAAATTTTTAAGAACTTTAAAAATTTTGATTTACAAACCTACTCAAGTATAACTAATACCGATGTTGAATTTAGTTATGATGCAGATTGGGGAAATACAATCTCACATTTTCCATATACATACGATTATTTTTCGGAAACTTTAAGGAAAAGAGATACCTTTAGCAATGAAATCCGATTCCTATCAAAGAGATCTGAAATTTCAGAAAAAAATTTCGAATGGGTTTTAGGTTTAAATCATAATCAATTAAAAGAAACAAATCTTACAATAGACGATGGAGTTTATGGAGACCCTTCAGATCCAAACAGTCCATACAAAAGTCAATATTCAATTGAGAGAAACTATAAATCAAAGAATATTTCTTTATTTGGGAATATTGATTATTTCATATATGAAAATTATAAGATGGCTTTTGGATTTAGATTAGAGAATTGGAATTCAAATTATAATGACTCAAATGATGAACGCTTTAAGCCTAAAGATAAAATGAGCGGTGGTAAAATTTCTATAGTGAAAAACAATTATGAAAAACCAAATATTTATTTTTCAATTGCAAGAGGTTTTAAACAAGGAGGATTTAATCTAGGACTAGATCAAACAGATAAAAGCATCAAAGAATTATTAATTTATGAACCTGAATATTTAACTAACTTTGAGATAGGAATGACCTCACCAGACTTAGTAACTAATTATCGATATGCGATTGTATTATTTTATTCAGAAAGAACTAATCAACAAGTTTTAATATCTAGGCAAATTGATCCAACAGATCCAAATACATTTTCCTATTTAACTCAAAATGCCGCTGAAGGTAAAAATTACGGAATAGAATTTAATTCTGATTATAGACTTTCAGAGAATTTATCTATTTATGCAAACTTGGGAATCTTAAAAACCAAAATCATAAATTGGGATTCCCGAGAAGATTTAAAAAATAGGTCTCAGGCACATGCACCCGAAAAGTCATTTTCATTAGGTATGAATTTAGATTTAAAAAATAATTTATATTTAAGGTTAAATTTAAATGGGAAAAGTAGTTTTTATTATTCCAATTCTCACAATAATAAATCTGATGATTATCAGTTAATGAATTTTAGTTTTGGGTATAAAAAAGAAAATATCAATGCAGAATTTTGGATAAGAAATATTTTAGATGAATACTATTCAACACGAGGATTCTACTTTGGCAATGAACCTCCAAATTTCATAGATACATTGTATAGACGTCAAGGAGATCCTCGCCATCTAGGTATTTCAATTAGATATAAATTTTAAGTTTATGTTAAACCTGATTTTGGAAATTTTAGCAGTTATAACAGCTATTATTTACCTAGTACTTGCTGCCAAATTAAACGTAAAGTGTTGGTATGCGGCAATAATTAGCTCATTAATATTTTTTTATATATATACTGATGCAAAATTAATAATGGAGGCATATCTACAGATATTTTATATAGTTATGTCAATATACGGATGGACTCAGTGGAAAAAACATAAGTCAAATTCTATCAAATTCACAATAATGAGGTGGAGTAAATATAAACACTTTGCAGCAATAAGTTTTATTATATTTATTTCATTAATATCAAAAGAGTTATTAAACAAGTATACGAATGCAGAATTTGCTTTCATTGACTCAGTAACTAGCTGGGGTGCAGTTGTAACAACTTATATGGTGGCAAAAAAAATAATTGAAAATTGGTTTTATTGGTTCGTTATAGATTCAATATTAGTTGGCCTATTTATTTTTAAAGGACTATATTTTACTGCTGCATTATTCGTAATATATCTATTTATAATTATCATTGGATACAAATCCTGGAAAGAGAAATTAATATCGGCACATGACTAAAATAATAGAGGCAAGAGAAAAAGAGAAAACTATTTGAAAATAATAGAGATAAGAGAGATAAGAGAGATAAGAGAGATAAGAGAGAAAGAAAAACTATCAGAAATTAATAGCGTTATGAATGAAATAAAAAATTTTTTGAAATTAGAAGAAATTGAAATTAATAATATCAAGCTAGTAAAAGATGGAGAAAGTTCTGTAACTTATGTAGGAAGACTCAAAGAAAAAAAAGTAGTTATAAAAAAATTTAAAGAAAATAATTTAAAACTTAAATTTAATAGATTTTTTAATAATCAATTGTTAGCTGAGATTACAAAAAAGAAATTATTCCCAAAGATCATTTATTCCGACATAAAACATAAAATATTAATTTATGAATTTTTTGAAGTAAATTCAATGAAAAAAAATAGATTAAATTTTATAAAATTAGTTGCTCAAAAGATAAAAGATTTACATTCAATTGAAAACAAATATGAGATCATAAATTTTTCAGATCAGTTTTGCAGATATAAAGAAATACTTAATAGTGATTCAAACAATCATGTTTTAGAAAAAGCAAAAAAACTTTTTAATAAATTAAATACAGAAGAAAATGTTTTCTCCCATAATGATCTAATTCCCTCAAACATAATTTACAGAGAGTCTGAAATTATTTTTATAGATTATGAGTATTCAAGTATGAATAATAAATTATCAGATTTAGCTAGATTTATTCACACCCACAACTTAAATGTAGATGAAATTAAATTTTTTTTAAGATCATATGGATTAAATAAAACTTACAAAGAAATAAAAGAAAAACTATTTGAATGGATATTATTCAATAGTTACTTAGATATGATATGGACTTTAGTTTTTACAAAAAAGATTTGAAATGATTTTTTGCTTAGACCAATAATGCAATTAGCAATGTAAAAAATAATATAAAAATAGGGATTAACTTATCTAAAAGTTTTATAAATTCATTTTTATTTAAATATTTACTAAACCCATTCTCATACTTATTTTTGCTGCCTCCATTATGATTTAATAAATCATCATAAGTAGTTAAGTTATTATTAGTTAAAATTTCAGAATTAAATGTATTAATTTTTGAATTATTCGATATTTGTTCAGTTTTTAGCTCTTTTTTTCCTAATTCTTTAATTTCTAACTCTTTAAGTTCATTTAAAATCATATCTCTTTTTTCTCTTGCCTCTTCTAAATTGGTTGTTTCAAGCGATTTTTTAATAAAATCCTTCCCAATTAAGCTTGAAAGTCCTTTGGATAGGCGCTTTTGAATAAAATATATGTCTTTATTTTTGCCACGTAAAACTAGGTATTTATCATCATTTGTACTCATAATGTACCCATTATATACTAATTATCTTCTATCTAAAAATATATTTGTACCCATTTTTTAGTAAATGTACTCATATTTATTATGTACGCATGAATATTTCACAAATTTTCTTTTATTTTTCAGAAATTAAAGATTTATATGAATTAATTATTTATTGTTTTTAACAATTTTTAGATTTACCATACATGAAGTTATTTTATATAGGGGAAAAAATGAAAATATTATGTGTACTTTATGATGATCCAAAAAATGGAATGCCTTCTCAATATGCAAGAGATGATTTACCGAAGCTAGATAAATACCCAGACGGAATGAGTCTTCCATCTCCTAGTTCTATAGATTTTACTCCTGGAGAATTATTGGGTTGTGTTTCAGGAGAGCTTGGCCTGAGAAAATTTTTAGAAGACGCTGGCCATTCATTGGTTGTTACATCTGATAAAGATGGTCATGGTTGTGAAGCAGACAGGGAACTTGTTGATGCTGATATTGTAATCTCCCAGCCGTTCTTTCCTTACTATTTGACAAGAGAAAAAATGGAAAGTGCTCCTAATTTAAAAATGGCAATTACTGCAGGCATAGGATCAGATCATGTTGACCTTCAGGCTGCTATGGATAACAACGTTGATGTTGTTGAAGTAACTTATTGTAATTCCAGATCTGTTGCAGAGCATATAGTAATGATGATCCTTTCATTAGTTCGAGATTATCATAATCAACATAGAATTGTAAAAGAGGGAGGCTGGAATATCGCTGACGCTGTTCAAAGGTCATACGATGTTGAAGGTATGCATATTGGTACTGTTGCCGCAGGAAGAATTGGTCTTGATGCATTAAGAAAAATGAAGCCCTTCGATGTTCATCTTCATTATTTTGATATACATAAACTGCCTGATGACGTTGAGGCTGAATTAAATTTAACATATCATGACTCAGTTGAATCACTAGTTGCAGTTTGCGATGTTGTTACCATCAATTGCCCTCTGCACCCAAAAACAGAACACCTATTTGATGATGAAATGATAGGTAAAATGAAACGAGGTGCATATATAGTTAATACTGCTAGAGGTAAAATTTGTGATAAGGACGCAGTTGCTCGGGCTTTAGAGTCAGGTCAGTTAAGTGGATATGCCGGCGATGTGTGGTTCCCTCAGCCTGCACCAAATGATCATGTGTGGAGAACTATGCCAAATCATGGCATGACACCTCATACTTCAGGCACATCTCTATCTGCACAAGCAAGATATGCAGCTGGTGTAAGAGAAATATTAGAATGTTTCTTTGAAGGTAAGCCTATTAGAGAACCATATTTAATTGTCCAAAATGGTGATTTAGCAGGAATGGGTGCACATTCCTACACAAAAGGAACCGCAACTGATGGCTCAGAAGAAGCAGCAAAATATAAGAAATAGCATCAAATCTTAAAATAAACAAACGGAGCATTTAGCTCCGTTTTTTATAAACTTTTGATAGAATTGACATTATAAATGATAAAGCTAATTCAAACTTTAATTGAAAAAATAACAAATTATAGAAAATTATGGTTTGGCCTTATTTTTATTGGCAGCGTATCTAATGCACTCATAAATAAATTAAATTTTTTTCATGAAATTCCGTACATAACTTTATGTTGTTTCTTAATTGGTTTTGTAATTGGACTAATTGCACATATTAGAGGTAAATGGTTATGGCTATAGAAAAATTTATCGATGAAGAGTTTTCTTTTGAAAACGAAAAAGCAATTGCAAAAAAACACGCACAAAGATTTCAATGGGAAATGATTTTAATTGGTATTAGTCAGGCTTGTGTTTGGTTAAGCTTATGGCCTTTAGTAAAGTATGAAATTATCCCTTTGTGGGCAGGATTTCTTATAGCAAGTTTTTGTGCTTGTATGGCCTATTTACCATCTCATGAAGCACAACATGGAAATTATTCAAGAGGCAATCCGAGAAGAAAATGGATAGATTCTTTAGTTGGAAATATAACGCTAGTCACCTTAATCTATCCTTATGAAATATTAAGAATTACTCACATGAAACATCATGCATATACGAATGATGAAGAAAAAGATCCTGATTTCAGAACTTCAAATGCTAAATCAGTAAAAGAGGTGATACTGCTTGTGCTTGATGGTTCTTCATTAGATTATGAAAAGTACAAAGAAGTATTCGCTAGTGATAATGCCTTTCAGAAAGCTTTTGAAAAAGGAGCAAAATTATTCCTTATGTATAGATTATCATTAATGGTGTTGGTTGTGCTTTTCCCTTTAGAAACTTTGTTGCTTTGGTGGCTGCCTGCTAAAATAGGATCAGTTTATACGACAGTTTTCTTTTCTTGGTATCCACATATTAGCACTGAACCAGGAAGGTATAAAAATACTAGATTTTGGCAACACTGGATTCCGAGATATTTGAATCATTCTATGCAACTACATTTTATTCATCATTTGCATCCAAATATTGGACATTTTGATGAACCAAAAGCCGTTGAAGAACTAAAGCCATTTTTAATTGCAAAAGGAGTTCCTGGTGCAAAAGAGATTCCCGACAGAGTAAAATATAATCCATTGGTCAAAGTAAAGTAATATTTTTAACAATATAATCATTTAATGAAGTTTTCTTATTGGCAGCTAAACTTAATCATTCTCTTATTATTATTGTTGATATGGTTTGTTGTATCCTTTGGTTTTGGCATTATTTGGTCAGACTCATTGGATGAAATTAAATTTGGGGGCTTTAAGTTAGGTTTTTGGTTTTCACAGCAGGGCAGTATCTATTTTTTTGTTTTAATTATTTTTTTATACGTTCTATTAATGAATTTCCTTGATAAAAAGTTCTTTTCTAATTCCAAAGAAAAAAATCAGGAAAATAAACGATGAGTCTGCAAGCATTAACATATTTGTTTGTAGGTTTTTCTTTTGCTATCTATATTTCTATCGCTATATGGTCAAGAGCTAAATCAACTAATGATTTTTATATTGCAGGCAAAGAAGTAAATCCTATTGCAAATGGTATGGCTACAGCAGCTGATTGGATGTCAGCAGCATCATTTATATCAATGGCTGGACTTATTGCATTTTTAGGAAAAGATGGTTCTGTATATTTGATGGGCTGGACCGGCAGATATGTTCTTTTAGCTCTTTTACTGGCTCCATATTTAAGGAAATTTGGGAAATATACTGTTCCTGATTTTATTGGGACAAGATATTATTCCAAGGCTGCAAGATTAGTTGCAATTATTTGCTTGATTTTTATCTCGTTTACATATGTTGCAGGACAAATGAGAGGAGTAGGAATTGTCTTCTCTCGATTCTTGGAGGTTGATATAAACACAGGAGTAGTAATTGGCATGCTTATAGTTTTTTTCTATGCAGTTCTGGGAGGCATGAAAGGAATTACATATACTCAAGTAGCACAATATTGCGTTTTAATTTTTGCTTATTTAGTTCCAGCTATATTTATTTCTTTACTGATCACCAATAATCCTATCCCGCAATTAGGTTTTGGGGATAAAATCGCAGGATCGTCAATGTATTTACTTGATAAGATTGATCAAATCTCAATTGAATTAGGTTTTAATGCTTATACTGAAAATACTAAATCTAAAATTGATGTCTTTTTTATTACAGCTGCATTAATGTTTGGTACCGCCGGATTGCCTCACGTTATTGTTAGATTTTTTACTGTACCAAAAGTGAAAGATGCTAGAAAATCTGCTGGTTATGCACTTGTTTTTATTGCTCTTTTATACACAACTGCGCCAGCTGTAGCAGCTTTTGCAAAGATAAATTTTATAGACTCTGTTCAAAAAGTTGAATACCAAAATGCTCCAACTTGGTTCAAGAATTGGGAGAGCATAGGGTTAATAGCTTGGAAGGATAAAAATAATGACGGAGTAATAGATTATTCTTCAGGCAATGCACTTGAAGGCATTAAACCAAATTACATTGAAGAAAAAGGAATTTATAACGAACGTATGGTTGAGAATTTGCCAGATTACTCAAATACAAATGAAATTTATATTGACAATGACATAATGGTATTAGCAAATCCAGAAATTGCTAAACTTCCAAACTGGGTTATTGCTCTTGTTGCTGCTGGCGCTTTAGCTGCAGCATTATCTACGGCTGCAGGACTTTTGCTAGTCATTTCTGCCTCAATTTCTCATGATTTATTAAAGAAAATAATAATGCCTAAGATAAACGAAAAACAAGAATTATTTTTTGCCCGATGTTCTGCTGCTGTTGCAATCATAATTGCTGGTTTATTTGGTATATACCCACCTGGTTTTGTTGCTCAGGTAGTTGCTTTTGCATTTGGTTTAGCTGCTTCAACAATTTTTCCTGTACTCTTTCTAGGAATCTTTTTTAAAAGAGTAAACAAAGAAGGGGCAATTGCTGGCATGTTATCTGGTTTGATCTTAACACTTTCATACATAATATATTTTAAATTTGTAAGCCCTGATTTAAATAACTCAAACTACTGGTTATTTGGCATTTCTCCTGAAGGAATAGGTTTTTTTGGTATGATTATTAATTTTTGTATTGCATTAATTGTAAGTAATTTTTATAGTAAACCTCCTGAGAAAATCTATCAGATGATAGATGAAATTCGAAGACCTTAAAATATTATGAAAAAAGTAGCAATAATTGGCTCAAGTGGAGCTATTGGAAATGCAATTTCAAAACAATTAATCGAAGATAAAGATATTGAATTGATATATAGATTTTCTAGAACAAAAAATGAAATATCTTCTGATTTTAGAATAAAAGATATCTTTATAGATATAGAAGATGAGGATTCAATAAAAACTGCAGTTAAAGCAATACCTGAGTCTATAAAATTTGATCTAGTTTTCGTTGCGACCGGTATGCTTCATGATGATGACAATATATTTCCAGAAAAAAGCATTAAAGATATAGAGCATAAGAAATTACATAAAATTTTATCAGTCAACATTATCGGACCAACTCTTGTTGGTAAATATTTTATTCCTTATTTAGCAAAAGATAAAAAGAGCGTATTTGCATTTTTAAGTGCACGAGTTGGAAGTATATCCGATAATAAATTGGGTGGCTGGTATGCGTATCGATCCAGTAAAGCTGCACTTAACCAGATCATAAAAAATTTCAGCATAGAAATTAAAAGAACAAATCCCACAGCAATTTTTGTTGGGCTTCAACCAGGAACCGTTAAAAGTTTTTTAAGCAAGCCGTTTGAGAAGAATGTAAGATCTGACAAACTTTTTAGTCCAGAATATAGCGCCAAAAATTTAATAAATTTAATAAAGAATTTAACGCCCAATGAATCTGGAAAGTTACTTGCATGGGATGGCGAAGAAATTCAACCATAAAAAAACCCAGCTTAGGCTGGGTTTTTTTATGAATAAAATTAAATTATTCTGAGTCGCTAACAGCTGCTACATAGATAGCTAAACCAAATGCGATTTTATTAATAAAATCTGCAAGGTTATAGATTAGGTTAGCATTACCTAAGTCTCCATTAGGACCGCCTATAAAATATCCAATAGGATATATAGCCCAACCTACAGTCACTATTAATCTAATAGTTCCAAATGCACTTTGAGCGGCAGCATTACCACTAGCAGCATTAAGCTTGCCAGCTTCACCTGCAAAGACTTCATAGATAATATACAGCCATGCTAACATTGCAACAACACCTGCTACCATCCACATATCGCCATTCATTTCACCCATGTAACCGCCAACAAGCATTACAAGTGATGCAACTAATAGCTTCCAGAACATGCTTGATTTAACATTAGTACAAACTTTAAGAATTAAGTAGAACTCAATAATTTGAAGCGGTACAGTAATTAACCAATCAATGTAACGGTATGTTGTTGGTGAACTTCCTACAGCTTCAGCCTCACCAACCAATGCTGCAGACTCGTGCCATGATACATTCCATACATTTCTCATATAAAGATAATGCCAAAATGCAATACCAGTAACTAATGCAGCAACTGATAATGAAGTTTTCCATTTACCATGAACTCTATCTCTTTCAACTAAGAAGAACACGGTTGCTGCAAGCATACCAGCTGTTACTAGCCAAAAAGATACACCCACTGTATCAGCAGGATTAAGATCGGGGGCAACACCTTCAGCAGCAAATACTGGAAGTGCAATAGCACCAATCATCATTAATAAAAATTTCATATATAACTCCTTAAATTTAAGTATTTAGAAGAAGCATAATTACTCCTCCCCCTGTATATACATGCGTAATAATAGCAAAAAAAGTATAAAGTTAACAAATTTACTATGTGTTTTTATAATACATATCATTATTTCTATTTGAATAAATTTCATTGTTTAGTATTATTGAGGCAAATGAAAGTAGCAATATATCCAGGTTCTTTTGACCCCATAACATATGGTCATATGGATATCATTGACAGAGCTTGTGGTCTTTTTGATAAAATTATTATTGCTGTAGCTGCTAGCGAGACAAAAAACCCTCTTTTTACATTAGACGATAGAATAAAGTTAACAAAAGATATCTATAAAAATAATACAAATGTTGAAGTTGTTGGCTTTCCAAGGCAACTAACAGTTGATCTTGCCAGAACATATAATGCATGTGCAATCGTTAGAGGTCTAAGAGCAGTTTCAGATTTTGAGTATGAGTTTCAGCTTGCTACCATGAATAGATCGTTAGCTCCAGATATTGAAAGCATCTTTTTAACACCTAAAGAAAGTTTAATTTATGTTTCATCAAGTCTTATCAAAGAAATATGTGATCTAAAAGGAGATGTATCAAAATTTGTTCATCCGACTGTAGAGCAAGCACTTAAGGCTAAGCTAGGTTCTTAGCTCTGACAATTATCGCAAAAAAAAGTTGCTCTTTGGCCAATAACTGTTTTCTTTATATTTTGATCACATTTTTTACATTTTTTTCCATCTCTGCCATATACATTTAATTTAATTTTAAAGTATCCTTTATTTCCATCAGCTGAGTAAAAATCTTGTAAAGTTGTTCCACCTGACTTAATAGCAGTTCTCAATATTTTTTTTATTGAAGTTACTAATTTTTTGCAATCAGCTTCTGAAACTTTGCTTGATAGTTTATTTGGATTTATTTTTGATAAGAATAAACTTTCTGAGGCATAGATATTTCCAACGCCAACCACTCTTTTTTGATCCATAATAAGCTTCTTGATTGAAAGGTTACTTTTTTTACAATTGGAATATAGATATTGCGCATTAAATGATTTTGAAAGCGGCTCTACACCTAAACCCTTAATTAATTTATGGCCATTTGGATTATTGGTAAAATGGAAAGAACCGAATCTTCTTGGATCATTAAATATTAACTTTTCATTTTGAAAATTAAATTCAATATGATCGTGTTTTTTAAAATAATTATCATTGATATTTTGAATACGCAGAGTCCCAGACATTCCTAGATGGATCATAAGACAACCATTATTTAAATATATTAATATATACTTCGCTCTTCTGGTTATCTTATTTATTAACTGATTTTTAGCGAATTCCTCAATATTTTCATCCACTTGCCACCTGAGGTTTCTATTGTGTACAAGAACTTTTTTTAAAACTCTTTTTTCAAATTTACTGATAGCCCGAACGGTTGTTTCTACCTCAGGTAGTTCTGGCATTCTTAATTTAGAATATTATTTATTTCTAGGATATTATTTGGGCTAATAGTACCAGCGGCTAGAGCAAGCCTAAGATTTGCAAGGATATAGTCGTACTTAGCATTAGCTAAATTCTTTTCTGCACTATATAAGTTTCTTTCCGCTTGAAGAAGGTCAACAACATTTCTAGTGCCTACCTTATATCCAACTTGTGTTGCCTCGAGAGCGCTAGTTGCAGAAATTACTGCTTGTTCTTGAGCTTGGACATTTGCAACAAGAGTTACAACATTTGAGAATTGTGATCTTACCTCTTGGATGATCTTTCTCTCGGTGAAAAGTGAATTCTCATCAGCTTCGTTATATTGAGAATATGCCTGCTTTCTTCTTGAATTTACAGCACCTCCCTGAAAAATTGGAACACTCATTTGAATAGCGTAGTTTCTTCTACCAGTAACTGCTGGTACAGGAATTCCTTGACCATTGATTTCAAAACCTTCGTAGTTAAATTGATTTGTTTCAGATTCAGACCCAGTACCTACAATATCAATTTTAGGTAAATGATTTGACGCTGCGCTTCTTGCATTATTTTTGGCTGCATCCCTTCTTAAATAAGCAGCTTTTAACTGATAATTATTCTCTAGTGCAGTTTTAACCCATTCTTCTTTGGAGTTAGGAAAGGGCGAAGCAACATTAAGATTTTCACCAAGCTCATCCAATGAAAATATTTCTCTTCCAATTAATGCATTTAGAGCTTCACGAGCAGAAAACAAATTACCTTCACTATTTATTCTTGCAGCTTTACTTAAATCATAAGCTAATTGAGCTTCTTGTACTCCAGTAATAGCAGACAAGCCTACTTCATATCTTTGTTGAGCTTGGTCTAACTGTTTTTTAATTGCTTTTTCTTCAGAAATTGCAGCATTTAGATTATCAATAGCTCTTAAAACACCAAAATATAATTCTGCTGTTCTTAGCAGAAGACTTTGTTGCTGATAAGCAAAATCAGCTTCAGCTGCATCAGTGAGCGATCTTGATCTTTTGAAATTAAACCATGTATCTAACCTAAATAGAGGTTGTGAAACTCTTGCAGATTTTGAAAATGAATTATATTCTTGTTGCAAAATATCATTTTGGTAATATTCATTCCAATTTGTACTTCCACTTAAAGTAATACTGGGAAGAAGCGCTGCTCTGCCCTGAACGACAATTTGTTTGTCGGAAAGATATGAATATTCTGCAGCCTTAAAAGTGGGATCATTTTCTAATGCTTCATTATAAATTTCTAAAATATTTTCTGACGATGCACTTATACTCATTGTTAAAAAAATTAATAGGCTATTTAGCTTTAGAACTTTCATATTTGATATATTAACTTAATAAATGTGAGCGATGTAAACATTATATTATTTATTTGTATTTTAATAAATTATATGACGAAATTATGACTTAAAAGTTCAAATAAAACGTTTTTTTCCCTCCTTTAGAGTAGAATATCGAAAAACCAAAATGAAAAATAGTATAAAATTTTTTCATATATTATTAAATTTAAAGGCAATATAAGTTGGCAAAGAATACTTACGACTCAAAAGCGATAGAAGTATTGTCAGGACTAGATCCGGTTAAGAAACGTCCAGGTATGTATACAGACACATCTTGCCCGAATCATTTAATACAAGAAGTTCTAGATAATTCAGTGGATGAAGCTATAGCAGGCCATTGTTCAAACATAAAAATTAAAGTACATAAAAATGGCTATATAGAAGTGTCTGATGATGGAAGAGGTATGCCAGTGGATATCCATCCTGAACATAATGTAAGTGGAGTAGAATTAATTCTTTGTAAATTGCATGCTGGAGCAAAGTTTTCTGGTGAAGAATATAATTTCTCTGGCGGACTTCATGGAGTTGGAGTGTCTGTAGTAAACGCACTATCTGAGAAATTAGTAGTTAATATCAAAAGAAGTGCTAAAGAATACGAAATGCATTTTAATAATGGAGACAAAATTAGCGATTTAAATGTTATTAAAGAGGTTGGAGCTAGGAATAGTGGCACCTCCATTAAATTTAAACCCAACGACAAGTACTTTGAGTCAAATCAGATTAATCTAAAAGATCTTAAACATTTGCTGAAAGCTAAAGCTGTTTTATGTCCTGGTTTAACAATTGATTTCCATCATGAGAAAAAGAAAGAAAGAATTAAATGGTATTATGAAGATGGACTTAAAAGTTATCTTGTATCTGCATGCAACAACGAAGATTTAATTTTAGATGAGCCAATATTGTCATCAAAGGTTTCAAAAATCCAAGAAATAGATTTCGTAATTAGCTGGACAAGCAAACCCTCTAAAACAAAACTTGAAGAAACTTATGTAAATCTTATTCCAACAACTCAAGGTGGCTCTCATTTAAATGGTTTTAAATCTGGTTTGTTAGAAGCATTAAAAGAGTTTTGCGATATTAGAAGCCTAATGCCTAAGGGCCTAAAATTAAATGCTGATGATATTTTAGGTAATGCTTTTTATGTCATTTCTTCAAAAATGCAAAATCCTCAGTTTGCTGGTCAGACAAAAGAAAGACTAGATTCCAAAGACCATATGTCATTCGTAAGCAATTCTACAAAAGATATATTAAGCATATGGTTAAATAAACATACTAAAGAGGGAGAGAAAATAGCAGAACTTGCAATAACCTCAGCTCAAGCAAGAGCAAAAGCCTCAGTTACTGTAGAGAGAAAGAAAACTTTTAAAGGACCTGCTTTGCCAGGAAAATTATCTGATTGTAATAGTGATGATCTTAATGAAACAGAACTATTTTTAGTTGAAGGTGACTCTGCTGGAGGCTCAGCAAAACAAGCTAGAGAGAGATCATTTCAAGCAATTATGCCTTTGAGGGGCAAGATACTGAATACATGGGACTTATCTAGCGATGAAATTATAAAATCCCAGGAAATTAAAAATCTTTCGACCGCCATTGGAGTTTCTCCTGGAAATGCAGATGTTTCGTCTTTAAGGTATGGAAAAATATGTATTCTTGCAGATGCAGACTCAGACGGATTACACATAGCAACTTTATTATGCGCATTATTCTTAAGACACTTTAAGCAATTGGTGCAAGATGGCAGAATATTTATTGCAATGCCTCCTTTATACAGAATAGATTGTGGCAGAGATGTTTTGTATGCTTTAGATGATTTGCAAAAGGATAATATTATTAAAGAATTTAAATCAAAGAAAGGTAAACCAAAAATTAATATCCAAAGATTTAAGGGTTTAGGTGAGATGAACCCGTCCCAGTTAAGAGAAACTGTAATGGATCCAGGAACAAGACAGCTTGTTAAGTTATCTATATCATCATCGGATAATGCGAATGCAATGATGGACCTTTTATTGTCGAAAAAGAATGCACCAGCAAGGAAAGAGTGGCTTGAAAAAAAAGGATCTTTAGTTAGGATTTAATGATGTCAAATTCAGAGATAAATTCAATTAGTTTAAAAAAATATGCTGAGGATTCATATTTAAACTATGCAATGTATGTGATACTTGATCGAGCATTGCCAAATGTTGGTGATGGCTTAAAACCAGTTCAAAGAAGAATTCTGTATGCAATGTCTGAGCTAGGACTAGATGCAACTTCAAAATATAAAAAATCTGCTAGGACTGTTGGAGATGTAATTGGAAAATTTCATCCTCATGGCGATAGTGCTGCCTATGAAGCAATGGTATTAATGGCACAAAACTTTTCATTTAAATACCCTTTAGTTGATGGTCAAGGGAACTGGGGATCTCAAGATGACCCAAAATCTTTTGCCGCAATGAGATATACAGAATCAAAGCTAACTAATTTTGCAGATTTATTAATTTCTGAACTTAAATCTGGAACAGTAGATTGGCAGCCAAACTTTGATGGCTCTCTATTAGAGCCAACTATTTTCCCAGCAAAAATTCCAAATATTTTATTAAATGGAACATCGGGGATCGCAGTTGGAATGGCTACAGATATACCATCTCATAATATTAATGAAGTAATAGATGCTACTATTCAATTACTTGATAAACCTTCCACCGAACTTAAAAATCTTCTTAAGATAATAAAAGGACCTGATTTTTCAAATGAAGCTACTGTAATTCTAAACGATGAAGAATTATACGAAATGTATTCAACAGGCAAAGGGGGCTTCAAGATTCAAGCTAACTGGAAACAAGAAAAAAATCAGATAGTAATAAATGCACTACCATACCAAGCATCTGGCTCAAAAATTTTAGAACAGATTGCTGATCAAATGCTCAATAAGAAACTACCCATGGTGGTTGATCTTTCAGATGAAGGGGATCATAAAGACCCGGTTCGACTCGTTATTACCATGAGATCTAATCGTATAAATGCAGAAGATTTAATGAATCACCTTTATGCTTCAACCGACTTACAAAAAAATTATAGGATTAATATGAATTTAATCTCCCTAAAAGGTGGTCCAAAGGTTTTTTCATTAGTTGATCTGCTAAAAGAATGGATAGTTTTTAGAAAAACAACTCTAACCAGAAAACTTGAACATAGATTAGATAAGGTTAATGATAGATTACATGTTTTAGAAGGATTGTTAACAATATTTATTGATATAGATAAAGTTATCAAAATTATAAGACAGTCCGATAACCCAAAAAAAGATTTAATTAAAGCTTTTAAACTTTCTGAAATTCAAGCTAATGCGATTTTGGAGATAAGATTAAGGCAACTTGCAAAACTTGAACAAATTAAATTAGAAAACGAAAAAGATAGTCTTGTAGATGAAAGAAATGAAATAGAGAAGATACTTAAATCAAAATCTAGGTTGCGTACTTTAATAAAAAAAGAGTTGAATGATATCAAAGACACTTACGGCGATGATAGAAATTCACCTATTATAAAATCATCAAATGCAAAGATATTTTCAGAAGAGGATACTCTTGTTACAGAAACTGTTACTGTTGTTTTATCAAAGGCAGGATGGATAAGAAGTGCAAAAGGGCATGATATAGACCCAAATACACTTTCATATAGAGGAGATGATTCCTTGCAAGATTTTGCACGGGGAAAAAGTAATCAATTAGCAATCTTCCTAGATTCTAATGGTAAGGCATACTCAATCCCAAGTCATTCTTTGCCATCTGCAAGAGGAATGGGAGAACCAATTACTGGTAGATTGAGTGCGGACTCCGGAGTGCAATTCATCTCTTCAATTATAGGTAATGAAGACGATAGATTTTTAATAATGAATACTGCGGGTTTTGGATACATAGCTGAATATCAAAGTATGATTTCAAATAAAAAAACTGGCAGAGCTTTTATGAAGCTACCCGAAAATGCAAAAATGTTAAAGGCAATACCAGTTAAACAAAATCATAGTCATATTGCGGCAGTTTCAAACATAGGTAAATTATTAATATTTGGATTAGATGAGTTACCAATTTTAGGAAAAGGTAAAGGTAATAAAATAATTAATATTCCTAAAGATAAGTTTAATTTGGGCCAAGAATTTATGGCGCATGCTCAGCTTTTGGCCGAAGATAGTTCATTAAGAATCGAAGTAGGAAAAAGTAAGGTTACTTTAAAACCATTGGATTGGCAAAAATATATCCTTTCTAGGGCAAAGAGAGGAAAAAAAGTTGGTAAACTGGTAAATATTGAAAGATTGACAGAAAAGCCAAAAGAATAATTTTCACAACAAGAGAGTAAATTTTGGTATCAGTAAAGCAAATAGATACAGAACATTTCATAATTAACCTTTCGCCTAATAGTTCTCTAATTGGCGTAAATAGAGTTATTTTTTTAAGCAGTATTTTTATTTTGTGTATCGGAATAGGAATAATTTTTTATTTTTTTGGAGCTTCACTTATATTGCCTTTTGCTGGCATTGAAATAATTTTATTGTTTTTGGCGTTTTATATAAGTTTTCAGTGGAGCAAAAATAAAGAAAGGATTTTCATTTCTAAAGAGAAAGTAAAAATTGAAAAAGGTAAAACTAAAATGAAGCATACATGGGAAGAATTTAGATCTTTTGTAACATTCAACATTAGTAACGATGATCAAAATATTTTGAGATTAAGTTTTAGATCTAAAGGTCATGAAGAATTCATTGGAGATTTCTTAAATGAAGACGATAAGAATTATTTAAAAGATGAAATTACTAATATTATTGAGTCTCTTAATGAGTTAAGTTTTGAAAGCTTAACTTAATAAAAAGTTTATTTTTCCCATGGCGGTAATTTTTTTTGTGCCTGTATAAGTTTTAGTTTATTTATTTTAGGTACTCCATTTTTAAAGTCAGGAAAGGCTTCGCCAATAATTAATGGTTTCAGGTATTCAATTGCTTTTTTTGTAACATTAAAGCCATCTTTTGTTATGTAAGATTTAGGCAATTTCTTTTCAAAGTTAGCAATTTTTGATAGTGGTGCAGGCTTTATGCTCCAGGAATATTTCTTACCTTTTCCTCTTACAATTACTGGCATCACGCCATTCATACCTTGCATCGCATATTTAACAGCATGGATACCAACTGCTTTAGCTTGTTCAAGGTCTGTTTTTGATGAAATATGTCGAGCACTTCTTTGGAGATAATCTGATACCGCCCAATGATTTTTTAATTTGAGTTTTGAGCTAACTAATGAGGATAAATAGGGTGCAACACCACCAAGTTGTGTATGCCCAAAAGCATCTATACTATTGTTTTCTGTAAGGAATTTACCCTTAGTATTTTTTATTCCTTCAGATGCAACGATTACACAATAACCCTCTTTTTGAATAGTATTTTTTACTTTTCTCAAAAACTTTTGCTGATCAAAACTAATTTCAGGAAAGAGAATTATATGAGGTGGGTCATCTTTTTTTGATCTTGCAAGTGAGGAGGATGCTGCCATCCAACCAGCATGTCTTCCCATAACTTCTAATATAAATACCTTTGTAGATGTTTTTTTCATTGATGCTACGTCTAAAGATGCTTCTAATGTTGATGTGGCTATATATTTTGCAGCAGACCCAAAGCCAGGACAACAATCTGTAACAGCAAGGTCATTGTCAACGGTTTTTGGAATTGCTATGCAATTAATTGGATACCCTAAATTACTACTAATTAATGAAACTTTATGTGCAGTATCTGCTGAGTCATTGCCTCCATTATAAAAAAAATATTGAATATTATGAGCCTTGAATACTGCCACCAACCTTTCATATTCTTTTATATTTTCTTCAAAGCTTTTAAGTTTAAACCTGCATGATCCAAAGGCCCCTCCAGGAGTATTTTCAAGGGATTGAATTGTTTTTATGCTTTCTTTTGAGGTGTCTATAAGTTCTTCTTTTAAAGCGCCAAGAATGCCGTTTTTACCAGCAAAGACTTTACCAATTTTTGATTTATATTTTTTGGTCTCAATAATTAAAGCACTTGCGGTAGCATTTATAACCGAAGTAACTCCTCCAGATTGAGCATAAAAAGCATTTTTTTTCATTATTTCCCCATTAACTCTTTGAATAAAATTCAGGTATCGTATTATAACTAATATGAGAATACATATCCTAGGTATTTGTGGCACCTTTATGGCTGGATTGGCACATATATTAAAAGAATCTGGACATAATGTTTCTGGATCTGACTCTCAATTCTATCCACCCATGTCTGAATTTATTGAGAGAACTGGTATTTCAACAATAACAGGGTATTCTGCAGAATCTCTTCCAGATGCAGACATTTACGTAATAGGGAATGCATTATCTAGAGGCAATGAAAGCGTTGAATATATTTTAAATAATAAATTACCATTTATTTCTGGTCCCGAAATCCTTGGCAAAGAACTTAAACAAAGAAATGTTTACGCGGTATCAGGAACACATGGTAAAACAACCACATCTTATATGCTTGCTCATATTCTTTTAAACCAAGGACATGATATAGGATATCTAATAGGCGGTTTATCTGAAAACTTCCCAACCTCATCTAAACTTGGAACAGACAAACCTTTTGTTATAGAGGCAGATGAGTATGACTCAGCATTTTTTGATAAAAGATCAAAATTTCTTCATTATTCCCCATCAAATTTAATTATTAATAATATTGAATTTGATCACGCTGATATATTTGATGATATATCTGATATAAAAAAACAATTTCATCATGCTATAAAAATTATTCCAGAGTCAGGCAATGTTATTTACTATCGCGATGATATTCATAGTAAATTAGTTATAGATCAGGGCTTATGGTGCAATAAGATAGAAATAAATTCTGATGAAATATACCTTGATGTCACTAAAAGAGAGCTTATAGTAAAAAATGAAAAATTTTCTTTAAGTGATTTACCTTTAATTGGAGATCATAATTTCAAGAATTATGTGTCTGCAATTCTTGCAGCAACAATTGAAAATATCCCAATAGCGGAATCAATAAAATCTTTACAAAGTTTCAATGGCGTGAGAAGGAGAATGGATTTAGTCTATAACTCTCCGTCTTTGAAAATTTTTGATGATTTTGCCCACCATCCAACAGCTATAGAATTATCTGTTGAAGCGTTTAAAGAAAAATATCCTACAAAAAAAATCTTGGGAATTATAGAGCTAGCATCAAACACTATGTCATCTGGATTTCATAAAGAAGATTTAATTAAATCTTTATCTTTATTAGATGAATATGTTTTATTAGATCATTATGAAGTTTATGAAAGAACATCTTCATATCAAGATCTAAAAGCACTATTAAATTATGTGAAAGATAATATTAATCAATATGATATTATTTTAATTATGACTAACAAAGATAGCCAAAAATTAATCTCACCACTTACTAGTTACCTTGAAGAAATCTAATCTACCTGTTTTCCCTATTGGTATTGTTGTTTTACCCGGGACAATTCAAAGTCTTCAAATTTTTGAACCTAGGTATATAGACATGGTTAAAAAGTGTTTAAAAGATAAAGTTGGTTTTGTAATAGTTTTTCAAAAAAAATTCTCATCAGAGGATGATTATGAGGTCTCAAAAAAAGGTTCATACGTCGAGATAATTGATTTTAATAATTTACCGAATGGGCTTTTAGGAATTACTGTTAAGGCAATTAATAAGGTATCAATTAATAATTTAACACAGCTTCATGATGGCCTTAACATAGCTGAAACAGCTCCAATTGTTGATCCTGAGGTTGATGACCAGGCATTATTAGCAGAATTTTCAGAAATAAAAAATATTCTTTCGCAATTAGTTAAACATCCCAAGATAATAGACATGCCCCTAAATATAGATTTTAACTCTGCAGACTCTGTTGTTTATCATCTAGCAGGTTTAATTCCAATACCATGGACACATAAACAGAGTTTACTAGAAGCTTTTGATGCATCACAAAGATTAAAAATATTATCTAGCTATATTGAAGAAATATCCTCTAATTAAGATTAAGAGGAGGCTTATTAGCTTTTCTTCTCAACCAATTAATTCCTCTTGAAATTTTGGGGATGCTAATCAACTTTTTTTCAATATAATATTTTCCTGGATAATTGCTTAGTATTAAGCCAATTATGATTGTAAATAAACCTTGCCCAGGCAGAACAAGCATCATCATTCCTCCTAATATAAGTATGTATCCGATGAAATTTTTTAATAAAATTGAAATAAACCAGAGAACAGGATACTTAGATTTGAAAACAGATTTTTGTTTAATTATAAAATAGTCTGTTGGGATTAGAGCTACTAACCACTTAAGACTTAAAAGACTTATAATAAAAATTCCAATTGATATTGACCCTAAATAAATTAGATAAGTATCATTGCTATCAATGAAGTTTTTTAAGGAGCTTATTAGATCTTCCATAATTGTTTTGGGTTAAATTTATAAAATAGCTTACCCTTTTTGTCTTAATGATTTAGTATATCAATTACTATATTTAAAAAAAAAATAATACCTTAATTTCTAAAACTAAAATAATTGCCAAAAAAAAGAATATCTGAAATTTGTCATAAAAGCCTTCATGATAACAAGGCTTTAAATATTATTTCACTGAATGTAAAAAAAATATCTTCTTTTGCAGATGAAATTATAATTGCAACTGCAAATTCAAATAGACATGCTCTTTCAGTGTCTGAAAAATTAGTTTCATCTTTAAAAGAAAATCAAATTTCAATTATTGGAGTTGAAGGAAAATCTACATCAGGATGGGTATTAGTTGATTGTGGCGATGTAGTAATAAATATCATGAGACAAGAGCAAAGAGAATTTTATGATTTAGAAAGCCTATGGGGGGCAGAAACAATTTCTAATAAGTACGCATAATGATTATAAGAGTTATTAGTATTAGTAATAATCTAAGTCAATTAGAAAAAAAAGAGATAGAGTATTATTTAAAGCAGCTACCAGAAAATATTAAAATAAGATTTACAAATATAAAAAGTATTCAAAATTCCAAACTTACCAAGGAAGAAACTTTAAAAAAAGAATCTGAGTTGATTTTTGGTAAGCTTCAAAAGGATGAGCTTGTTGTGTCATGGGATTTAAATGGTAAGCACATAAGCAGTATAGACTTTAGTAATTTTTTGTTAAAATCAAGAGATTCTAATAAAAAGATATCTTTTATAATAGGAGGATCATACGGTCTTTCCTCAAAAATTTTAAAAATTTCCGATTTTATTTTTTCTGCATCAATGCTTACTTTTCCTCATAGGCTATTTAAATTAATATTAGTAGAACAAATATACAGAGCTCATACGATTATGAATAACATGCCATATCACAAATGATTGAATTAAAAGAAAGATTTAAAGAGAAGAAAAATTTTTTCAGTAGACTGCTTATTTTATATGTTGTTTTTGGATTCCTTTTTTTGTTTTTGATATATAGGGTGTTTTCATTACAAGTTCAAGATTACTCTGAGTATGAATTGGCTTCATTGCAAAATAAAACTAGAGAAATACTATTGCAGCCAAGACGTGGCATTATCTATGACAGAAAGGGAGAGATATTAGTCAATAATATGCCAAGTTATAACCTAATTATGAATCCTTCAAAAATAGAAAATCTAGATCTGACTTTGAGGAACATACAAGAAATAATAGAGTTATCAGAAAAAGATATTGATTTTATAAACGAAAACTTTAGAACTAAGGCAAAGCTTAATAGAGAGCTTGTTATAAAAAGAAATTTAAGCATAGAAGATATTGCTAAATTTGAAATTAGGAAGCATAGATTTCCAAATATATTGGTTGATGAAAGATATTCTAGGCACAGTTTGCATCCTTTTTTATTTGCTCACTCAATAGGATATGTTGGAAGCATCAGCGATGGAAAATTAAATGAGATTTTGGAATCCCAAGGCCTGCAAAATAAAGAAACACTTTTTACCTACTCAAATGGATACTTAGCTGGTAAAACGGGCCTTGAAAATACTTATGATAATCACTTAAGAGGAATATATGGTAAAAAGTTTTTTGAAGTAGATGCTTCAGGAAAGTTGTTGAAACAAATAATGATTGATCCACCAATAAATGGAAAAGATTTATATACTTCTTTGGATTTAGAAAGCCATAAGGTAGCTTATGAGCAACTAAATAATAGGCGAGGCTCTGTTGTTGCAGTAGACATTACAAATGGGTCAATTGTTACTTATTTAAGTTCACCATCATTTTCTTCAAACAAAATTGCTAATGGTCTTTCTTCAGAAGATTTTAATGAATTGCTTAATGATAAAAATAAACCTTTTTTTGATAGAGCTGTTCAAGGTAGGTACTCTCCAGCTTCTACAATTAAACCAGCTATCGCACTTTTTGGTTTAGAAAATAAATTAATTGACTGGAATTACAAAATTACCGATCCAGGATTTTTTATCCTGCCTGAAGATGGAAGAGAATATAGAGGATGGAAAAAGGGAGGACATGGAGAAATTGGTCTTCAAGAGGCAATTATAGTCAGTTCAAATACATTCTTTTTCTCTTTAGCATATAAATCAGATATTGAAGATTTAATAGATCATTTATCTTTTTTTGGTTTTGGTCGAAATATATGTCTCGATTGTTTTTTGCCAGATAATGGACTACTTCCTAATCCTCAATGGAAAATGAATACTCATAATTTCGGTTGGTTTAAAGGAGATACCGTAAATTTAGGTGTTGGGCAAGGATATATGAATGCAACACCAATACAACTTGCTTATTACGCTTCATTTTTAGCTAATAAAGGAAAGTTATCTAAGCTTTCATTTGTACCAAACAATGAAGATCAAGTTGAGGATGTTTTTGATAGTGAAAATATTAATGAAGTCGATTGGAAAAAATTACACAATAGTATGATAGGTGTTATTGAAAACCCTAAGGGTACTGCTGGTATATTAAGAAAATTAACAGATTACCCAATTGCAGCAAAATCAGGTACTGTTGAGCTAGTCAGTACAGATACCAAAGAGGATTATGAGATTATTAGACAAACAGAAGGTAAAAGAGACCATGCAATAATAATTGCTTTCGGGCCCATGCCAAACCCTAAGTATGCTGTAAGTGTTGTAATAGAAAATGGTGAAAGTGGAGGTTCTGTTGCTGGACCCGTTGCAATAGCTGTTTTAAATAGTTTAATTGAAGAATGAAAAGGATATTGAATTTTTTTAAACCAAAAATTTATTTTGATTTATATCTTTTCACTTCCATAACATTTTTATCTTTAATAGGCTTAGTTTTTTTATTTAGTGCCTCTCAAGGCAATTATGAAATTGTTATTAAACAATCTTTTTTTGTTATTTTTGGCTTATTTTTAATGTTTCTTATAAGCCAACCTGACCCAGATTTTTATAAAAATAATGCTACTATTTTTTTAACAGTAGCTGTAATTCTTTTGTTGTTAACTCATATTTTTGGCAAAGAGATCAATGGCGCAAAAAGATGGCTAAATCTCGGTATTTTTTCTTTGCAATCATCTGAAATAATTAAAATAGCTTTGCCGGTTTTTTTGTCGGCATATCTTTATAACAAATCTTTACCTATCAAACTTAAAAACACTTCTATAGCAATAATTATTATTATCGCAATAGCAAACATGGTAAGAATACAACCAGATTTAGGAACTAGTCTAGTTATTGCAATAGCAGGACTTTATATATTATTTTTAGCAGGTTTGAGCTGGAGGTTTGTTGCATCAACATTTGGATTATTTTTATTATCGTTGCCATTTTTATGGAATAACTTTCTTGAGCCTTTTCAAAAGCAGAGAATATTAACTTTGCTTGATCCTTCATCTGACCCTTATGGGTCTGGATGGAATATAACACAGTCAAAGATAGCGATTGGCTCAGGTGGAATCACTGGAAAAGGTTATCAAGAAGGATCTCAGGCACATTTGAATTTCTTGCCAGAAACAGAAACGGATTTTATTTTTTCAGTGATTGCCGAAGAGTTTGGTTTTGTTGGTGTTTTAGTATTGCTTATGATTTTCATTTTTATTTTAGTTAGATGTTTGTATTTAGCATTTGATGCAAGAGATAGATTTTGTAGGTTAACAATTGGCGGCCTTAGCTTAATATTTATTTCAACAATATTTATAAATTTGGGTATGGTTGTTGGAATAATACCAGTTGTTGGTATGCCGTTACCTTTTATAAGCAAAGGAGGTTCTTCTCTGTTATCATTCTATATTGCTTTTGGTATTATTATTTCAATGGCAACGCACAAAAAATTAATTCAAAAATGAAAAACATTATTTTAATAATCCTCCTTTTTTCTGTAATTATTAAGTCTGATTACTCAGAACATGAAATGAGTGAAGAAGTTATTTTTACACTTGTTAAAGAACATGGATTTGAAAGAGACTATGTTATAGAGATACTCAAAAATGCAAAAAAACAGCAAAGTATAATTGATAGAATTTCTAAACCAGCTGAATTTACTATTACTTGGGATGCATATTCAAACATATTTATTGAAGAAAAAAGAATAGAAAATGGAAAGAAGTTCATTCAAGATAATCTTGTTACTCTTGAAAAAGCAGAGAAAGAATTTGGAGTTCCAAAAGAAATCATAACAGCAATTTTAGGAATTGAAACAAGGTATGGAAAAATTCAAGGAAATGATCGAGTTTTAGATTCTCTTTCAACATTAGGTTTTGATTATCCCAGAAGAGCAGATTTTTTTAGGAGCGAACTTATTAAATTTTTTATATTAACAAGAGAGAATAATCTTGATATATATAGTGTAAAAGGATCTTATGCCGGAGCAATGGGTTATGGCCAGTTTATTTCATCGTCCTATTTAGCTTATGCCATCGATTATGATGGAGATAGTTATGTAGATCTTTTTGGCTCAAAGAAAGATGCAATCGGAAGTATTGCAAACTACTTAAGCATTCATGGTTGGAATGCTGATGCTGATATAGTTTTAGAGATAGATCACAACAATGTAAGAAAACCTTACAATCTTGATGGAAAGTTCATTCCTATTAAACTTGAAGAAGGAAAAGATATTTTTTATAAGGTTAAAAATGGTGATACTTTATCTGAAATAGCTTTAAGCAATAATATTAGCGTCAAAGAATTAGTTAAATTAAATAATATAGAAGATAAAAATATATTAACAACAGGCAAAAACATTAAAATTAATAAAAAAAATAATAGATATTTTATTGGAACTGAAAACTTTGTTGCAATAACTAAATATAATTACAGTCACTTTTATGCAATGGTGGTTTACAATTTAGCAAGGGAGTTAGGATTATGAGAAAATTATTATTATCGTTGTTATTTACTTCTAATTTTTTATTAGCACAAAGTTTTGTTCCTAATGCTCCTGACTTAAATTTAAAGAGCTATATTTTAATTGAACCAACTACAAATACAGTTATTGCTGAGTCAAATTCAAATGGTCTTGTTGAACCGGCAAGCATGACAAAAGTGATGACAGCATATGTTGTTGCTGATCAGGTTAAAAATAATTTAATTAGCCTAGATGATGAAGTATTGATAAGTGAAAAAGCTTGGAAGATGGGTGGATCTAGAATGTTTATTGAAGTAGGCAAGAGGGTTACTATCAGGGATTTAATGAAAGGTATCATTATTCAATCTGGAAATGATGCCTCGGTTGCTATTGCAGAATATGTAGGGGGAACAGAAGATGGGTTTGTTGATCTAATGAATGCTTATGCTAACTCACTTGGAATGAATGATACTTTTTTTGTAAATTCTACTGGTCTTCCTGCAGAAGGGCATTTAACTAGTGCAAATGACCTAGCCATACTTACTTCTAATTTTATAAATAAATTTCCAGAAATTTATGCTTTTTTTAAAGAAAAAGAGTTTGAATATGGTGGCATATCTGGAAATAAATTTAATAGAAATAAACTTTTATGGAGGGATGAATCAGCAGATGGAGTAAAAACCGGCCATACCTCTTCAGCTGGATATTGTTTAATTGGTTCTGCAAAAAGGGGCGACATGAGATTAATTACAGTTGTTGCTGGTAGCAATTCTGCAAATAACAGTTTTTCAGATACGCAACGTTTACTTGAATATGGATTTAGGTTTTATGCAACTCAACAATATTTTGAACCAAATAAAGAATATACAACAGCAAAGGTATGGGGTGGAAAAGTTGATACAGTTAGCTTGGGAGTTAACAAAAATATTTCAATTACGTTGCCAAGGACTGATTTCAAAGACGTAAAAATTAATTATAGTGTTAAAAATAATATTGAAGCGCCAATCAAAATAGGCCAGAAAATCGGTGAGCTAAATATTATGAGTGGTGATGAAATCGTACTTGTTTCAGATTTAGTCGCTATCCAAGATATTGAACAAAAGGGTATTTTTGGGCGTCTATGGGATAAATTTGTAATGTGGCTTATGAATTTATTTTCAAATTCATAAATGAAAGAAATCAATGCTGTGCATAATGGGAGTTTTGACTCATTAGAATCTATCAAGGTATCACCTTTAAGTAGGGCGTATACTTTTTCTGACAGTGTATATGAAGTTATTCCATTTTTAGGTGATAACATTATTGCCTTTGAAAGGCATATGAAAAGATTGATCAAAAGTTCAGCCGCACTAAAAATATCTATTAATGAACAAGTTATTAAGAACGAAATAAAAAAACTTATAAATGCTTGCAAAATTGAGAATGGATATGTCTATTACCAAATTTCAAGAGGAGTTGATCCTATAAGATCTCATATGTATAAAGATAATTTATCTGCAGAAACTTTTGGTTATATTGTAAAACATAATTTTAAAGATCAGACCCTGAAAGTCATGTTATGTGAAGACATTAGATGGAGTAGATGCGATATAAAATCTACATCACTCCTAGGCAACATTATGCTTATGAACAATGCCAAGGAACAAGATTGCAATGAAGTTATTATGCATAAAAATAACATTATTACTGAAGGCGGATCATCTAATATTTTTTTCTCAATTGAAGAAAGAATATGTACACCAGAATTATCAATGGATATTTTGCCAGGAATAACCAGAGAATTACTAATTGATTTAATTAAAGATGATGGCATGACTTTAGAAGAAGGTAAATATACTATTAATGATCTCAAAAAAGCAGATTCTGTTTGGTTCACAAGCTCAACAAAACCTATAGCAGAAGTAACCCAAATTAGTAACCTGGAAGTAAATTTAAAAAAAGATCATCATCTTTTTAGACGTTGCAACAAATTATTTCGAGATAAGTATATCAATTAGAAGTTAGTTCAATAACCATATTATCTAATTCCTGCCAAAACTGATCTTTTGTTAAACCGCTCAAACCTTTTGAAGATAGGTCTAACTTATATATTTTTTTTTGAAAGCTAATTAATTTTTTTTGAGGATTATTTTTAATAAAGTTAGAGTATAGCGAAACTTTATTCTTCCAAACTCCAGACCTTTCAAGTTCAAATTGAATATTCTTACTTTGAGCCGCATTAATAGACGTATTAATAATTTTTCCCATAATCCAGACTAGCAGAGGACCATAATGATCATCATTTTTTCTAATAGACTTTAATATTCGTAGTGCATATTTAGTATTCAGCTCAATTATTTTATCTTCTAATTCATAGGGAAGAAATTCTGCATCATCATTCTCAATTTTATTATCATCTGAATCCTTAGAATATATTAATTTAAGAATATTTATTTCATTTCTTTGAGCAACCAAATTGCCTGAAAATAAATCACTAATTTTATCTGAATACTCTTGAACATCATTTTTTTGCATGAAAGTTAATTGATTTTTTATCCAAATTTTTTCCTCATAAGGCTTTAATTTGTTGCATTGAACAATCAAACTTACTTTATCAGCCTGTTTTACCCATTTTACGGATTTAGTGATTTTTTGAATGTTAGAATTAATGATTATTTTTATATTATTAGTATGATTTAAAGTACTATTCTCAAAAATATCTTGTATTTCTTTTGGAATTTTTCCACCATCATGGGATATTTCAATTATGATTTTAGATCCGAACAGGGATCCATTTGCATTTTCAATAATTATATTTTCAATATTTTTTAAATTTTTTGAGTTTATAGTTTTTTTATCTATAAACCCTTTATCTGCTAAATAACTATAAATGAGTTTAATAGAGTCATTTTTTAAAATGACTTCTGATCCATATATAAAGAAAATATTACTATCATTCTCTAAATATTTTTTTATTGATAGGGCTTCACAGATCAAGTAAATTCACCTCAAATAAGATGTCCTGAACAATAGCATTAAATATTTCCTGTTTTACAAAAACATTCATTTCCATCTCTGCTAGAGCATTCAATTCCATAGAATTAAATCTTTTGGTATTCATTAGTGTCTTATTTATTTCTTTATCATCTAATATTATTAATACTTCAATACTGGAAGTTATTTCTGTTTCAAGAGATCTAAGGTAATTTCCAGCATATATATTAGTCCTCTTCATTTGAAAATTCTTTAAAGATAAGATCGCCTCCTCATCATTATTCTTATCCTCTTTAAAGGTCATATCTAAAGACTGTTTAATCATTGTAGGTACAGTTTGATCATAAATGATATCTAAACTGTATTTAGAATGGGTAGATTGAATATTTGTAAATTGACCCATATTGCAACTTGATACCATAGCCAAAAGTAAAATATTTTGTGAAATTTTTTTCATAGATTAATTATTTTAGAACCAAAAGAAATTAAATAACAAAATTAATAAGCTTTTCTTTAACAAAAATTACTTTTTTGATGTCAAAACCCTTCAAGAACTTTGAAACATTTTCAACTTTAAGCGCCATTTCTTGTAATTCATTTTCATGTAATTCTTTATTGACATTAATCTTTCCTCTAACTTTGCCATTAACTTGAATAATTAATTCATATTCATCAATTTCAATAATTGAGTTTTGATACATGGGCCATGAGGTTTCAATGCATTCATTTTGTGAATAGTAATCATTCCAAATGTATTCACAGATGTGTGGCGTTATGGGAAATAACATTTTCAAAATGAAAATTATTGCTTCATCCAGACAAAACTTTTTTGAATCTGAAGCTTGCGGGGATTTATATTCTTCAGGTATATAATTTAATAGTTCCATTATTGCTGCAATAGCAGTGTTAAATGCAAATCTTATTTCAAAATCATTTTGTACTTTTTTGAGTGTTGTATGAGATTTTCTTCTGAATGCCATCTCATCCTCACTAAAGTTGAATTCATCTTTAAAGTTATTATATTTTCTGCCATGAACAAGTTTATATATTTTTTTTAAAAATCTCGATGAGCCTTCAACCGATTTTTCGCTCCATTCTAAACTTTGTTCTGGATGAGATGTAAACATCATATAAAGTCTTACAGTATCTGCACCATACTTATCAATATATGATTGAGGATCTACAGTATTGCCTTTTGATTTTGACATCTTAGCTCCATCTTTTAAAACCATTCCTTGAGTTAAAAGTCTTTTGAATGGCTCATCTCCCTTAACTAACTTAAGATCACGAAGGGCTTTATGAAAAAATCTTGAATATAAGAGATGTAATATGGCATGTTCTATCCCGCCTATATATAAATCAACAGGCAGCCAATAGTCAGTATTTTCATCAAAAATATTGTTATCGTTGTTTGCAGATGTAAATCTTGCGTAATACCATGATGAATCCATAAAAGTATCAAATGTATCGCTTTCTCTTTTTATATTGCTACCTACATTAATAAATTCCTCATTCTGGCTTAATGGTAACGGATGATTATCTTTCCCTATTTCAGGCAACTTTACTGGAATTTCTTTTGCATCTACAACTTCTGGTGAACCGTCTTTATACATTACAGGTATTGGGCATCCCCAGTATCTTTGTCTGCTTACACCCCAATCTCTTAATCTAAATTGGACTATTGATTTTCCAAGATTTTTTTTAGTTAGATCCATAACTATTTTTTTTGAAGCTTTATCAGAACTTAATCCATTATATGAATCAGAATTAATTAACTTACCGGTTGAAATAATTGGAAGTTCTTCAATAGCATCAGTTTGGATAACTTGTTTGATATCTAATTTATATTTGTTCGCAAACTCAAAATCCCTTTCATCATGCCCTGGTACTCCCATAACAACCCCTGTTCCGTAATCTAATAAAACAAAGTTGCCAATCCAAAGAGGGATTTTTTTTCCTGTTAATGGGTGAATTACTTTTATTTTAGTATCAATGCCAAGTTTTTCAGCTTTTGCTAAATCTGCTTCAGCGGCCTTTACTTCTTTACATATTTGAAGAAATTCATGAATTTTTATATTTTCTTTTGCTAATTTAACTGCGAGAGAATGATTGGGGGAAATAGCTAAAAATGAAACACCAAATATTGTGTCCGGTCTTGTAGAAAAGCAAGTAAGAAATTCATTAGAACCATCAATTTGATATTTAATCTCAGCACCATAGGATTTACCAATCCAATTTTTTTGCATTAATTTAACATTTTCCGGCCAATCAAGATCTTCAAGTGATTCGATTAATTCATCTGCATAATTTGTGATCTTAATAAACCACTGATCAATTTCTTTAGACTCAACTACAGCACCTGATCTCCATCCTCTCCCATCAATAACTTGTTCATTCGCAAGAACTGTTTTATCTTCAGGATCCCAGTTTACAATAGATTTTTTTCTATATACGAGACCGGCATCATAGAATTTTTTAAAAATAAGCTGCTCCCATTTGTAATAATTAGAATCACAAGTCCTTAATTCTTTTGACCAGTCATAACTAAGTCCCAAGGACATAAGTTGTTTCTTCATATTTTCGATATTTTTATCTGTCCAATCTTTTGGGCTTACTTGGTTAGCTATTGCTGCATTTTCTGCTGGCAATCCAAATGCATCCCAACCCATGGGTTGAAATACGTTGAAATTACACATTCTTTTGTATCTTGAAATTACATCTCCAATTGTATAATTTCTAACATGGCCCATATGCAAGTTACCCGAAGGATATGGAAACATAGATAGACAATAAAATTTCTTCCTATCGTCAATTTTTGTTAAATATCTATCTTCTTTTGCCCATTTTGCTTGAACAGATTTTTCTATAGATTTTGGTTGATATTCTTGGCTCATTTTTGTTTTAAAAAATCTTTTTCAAGGTAATTAATTGTATGTTTATTATCCAAGAAAGTCTCATCTTGTAGAATTTTTTCGTGTAAAGATTGATTTGTTTTAATTCCTTCTACAAAGAATTCATCTAATGCCGATAACATTCTTTTAATGGCAGATTTTCTAGAATTTGCTTGAGTAATTATTTTTGCAAGCAAAGAATCATAGTAAGGAGGAACAATATAGCCGCTATATATGTGAGAGTCGTATCTTATTCCAAATCCTCCTGCAGTATGCATCTTTGTAATTTCTCCTGGACATGGCTGAAATGTTTCTGGATCTTCAGCATTAATTCTGCATTCTACTGCGTGACCTTTAAAGTAGATTTTTTTTTGATCGAGAGCATAATTTATATTTAATGCAATTTTAATTTGTGCTTTAACGATATCAAACCCAGTTATCATCTCTGTCACCGGGTGTTCTACTTGAATTCTAGTATTCATTTCTATAAAAAAGAAATCCCCATTGTCGTATAAGAATTCAATAGTTCCTGCTCCTTCATATTTAATTTCTTTGCACAAATTCACACATGAGTCCAAGATTGATTTCAAACTTTCTTCATTTAAATTAAGAGCTGGGGCTTCCTCTATAATTTTTTGATGCTTTCTTTGTAAACTACAATCTCTGGTACCTAAATGAATTGCGTCACCTTTACCGTCTCCAATTATCTGTATTTCAATGTGCCTAGGGTTTTTAATAAATTTCTCTATATATATAGTGTCATTGTCAAATGCGTTTTTTGCTTCTTGTTTGGTAACTTCAATTAAATTTATTAGACTTTCTTCATCTTCAACAACCCTCATACCTCTGCCACCCCCGCCTGCTGTTGCCTTGATTATGACTGGGTATCCTATATCTTTAACAATTGTCTTTATTTCATTTTCATCTTTAGGTAGCTCCTCTGAATATCCAGGAACTGTAGGGATATTAAATTTGGCAACAAAATTTTTTGCTGTGATTTTATCTCCCATCTTTTTTATTGTTTCAGGGCTAGGCCCAATAAATTTAAATCCACTTTTACTACATTGTTCTGCAAAAAATTCGTTTTCTGCAAGAAATCCATAACCAGGATATATTGCATCAACTTCTGTTAACTCTGCTGCAGATATTATTGACGGAATATTTAAATAGCTCTCAGCTGGGGAGGCAGGACCAATACATACTGTTTCATCTGCAAACTTAAGATGCTTTAGCTCTTTATCAGCATCAGAGTATATTGCAACTGTTTTAATGCCAAGTTCTCTACAAGCTCTTAAAGCTCTAAGGGCTATTTCTCCTCTATTGGCAATCAAAATTTTAAATGCCATGCTTATTACTGAATTATAAATATGGTTTGACCATATTCAACGGGTTGCCCATCATTTATTTCAATAGCTGCAACTTTACCTTCAAAATCAGATTTTATTTCATTCATCATTTTCATTGCTTCTATTATGCATACGACATCACCTTTTTTTATATTGTCACCAATCTTAACGAATGGCTCTTTATCTGGACTAGGTTTACGATAAAATGTTCCCACTATTGGAGCTTTAATTTCATTGCCATCTATGGTTTTTTTTATCTCTTGTTTAAATGTATCTTTTCTAGGATCAATCGTCTCTGAAGTATTTATTGAACCATGTGTTAGGTCTTTTTGAGAAGTGTTACCTTTTGAAATTCTAACAGATTCTTCGCCTTGACTAACTTCTATTTCATTAAGATTTGAAGATTCCAACATTTCAATCAAAGTCTTAATTTTCCTAATGTCCACCGATTTACTCCTCAATATCTAATGCATTTTTCAGTGCATTTACATATCCATCAATGCCCTGACCGATATATACCTTCTTGGCAATATCACTAAAATATGAAATTTGTCTAAATTCTTCTCTGGTTTCAATATCAGAAATATGAATTTCATAAAAAGGTATTTGTACGGCTAATAATGCATCTCTTAATGCAATGCTAGTATGTGTAAATGCTGCAGGATTAAAAATAATATAATCTATTTTCTTGTCATATGAATTATGAATAGCATCTATTAAATGATGTTCTGCGTTACTTTGATAAAAGTTAATTTCACAATCATTATCTTTGGCTATCTTTTTTAATATATCCTCTATACTTTTAAGAGATACTGATCCATAAATTTCTTTTTCTCTTAGTCCTAACATATTTAAATTGGGCCCATTTAAAACTAATATTCTCATAATATGATTTTAGATGAAATTAAAGACATTTACACGATTTTAGTAGACTTTTAATATTTGGACAGGATAACAAAACCCAATGTCAGAACAACCTTGATATTTTACTAATAGGCTATGATTCTTATTCATTTCTTCTGAAGAAATTTTAAATAAGCCACGTATAATTTTTCTATCACCAAAAAATTGGTCATTATGATCATATATATCAGAAACCAATGTTTTGAAACTTATATCTTGATCATTATTCTCTATTTTTATGGAATTTAAATATAGGTAATAATTATCTTTTATATTCCATGTAACCTCTAAAAAATTGTTATCAATCTTATATGAAACATTAAAAGCTTCATTTGCTGGTAAAATGTTGTTTTTACTACTATTAAAAATTGAGGATTGGCCTTCAACATTTAGCGCAATAGCAAGAACAAAAATAATAAATGGTGTGATTCTCATGATGAGGTAGGATAAACTTCACTATACATAAAGTGAAGCATTTTTTTAAATTTTATACTGAATGATCATAAGAATTCTCATAAAACTATTTTTTCTCATCCCAGCAAGTTTTTTTAAATTACTTTTTATTTTTACTAAAAATGTAAAAAGAGGATATATATTTGACCCTCAATCACGTGCCCTTCTTTATTTATTGCCAAACCTCAACTTGCAAGAATTAGGTGATGAGGCTGTTCCAGATATAAGAAACTTAATTATTAAGAATAGAAAAAAGATGAGATTATCTTTGAAAACAAAAAGAAGAGTAGAAACAGTTGACCATCTTTTAGATGATGAAAATAAAATTTTATTAAGAGAATACATCCCATACAAGATAGATAATAGCAATATTATTCTATATTTCCACGGAGGTGGATATGTTTTGAATTCTATTGAGACACATAATGAAAGTGTATCCTATATCTCCGAAAAACTAAGAACTAGGGTATTTTCTCTAAATTATAGTAAATCACCTGAAGTAAAATTTCCTTTTGCAATGAATGAGGGATTGCAGGCATTAGAATGGTTAAATGATCAAAACTATCCAATTCAAAGTATAAGTTTATGTGGGGATAGCGCCGGAGCACATTTGGCGGCATCAATTTCACATTATTTGGAATCAAATAATAAACAAAATGTACATAGCCAATTTTTAATTTACCCAATGTGTGACCCCAAATGCAATTCATTATCTTATGAAGAATTTAAAAATGGATATCTGCTAACCAAGGAAAACATGCAATGGTTTTGGGATAAATTCTCAGATCAAACAATAGAAACTCAAACAAATCCATCATTTAATTTAATGTTGTTGGAAGAAAAAATTAAATTACCTAAAACATTTATAGTTACAGCTGGGTTTGATCCCTTATTAGATGAATCAGAAAAATATGCATTTTTGCTTTATGAAAACGATACTTATGTGAAACAATTACACTATCCGACACTATTTCATGGATTTGCATCTATGAATAGGCTGAAGATGGCAAGAATTGCTGTTGATGACTTTTTAAATGAATATAAAAAAATTTTATGAAAAATATTGTTGAAGCTAAAAATCTAACCATTGATTTCATGATTAGAAATGGATCTTTTAGAGCTGTGGATAATATAAGTTTTAATATCAAAAATAATCAAACTTTAGCACTTGTTGGTGAATCAGGTTCAGGTAAATCTGTAACAGCAATGTCTATCTTGCAATTATTGCCAATGCCACAGGCAACATATTCAGAGAGCTCATCAATAAAATATAATAATAAAGAAATTATCAACGCCTCTAAAAAAGATCTACTTTCAATTAGAGGAAATATAATTTCAATGGTATTTCAGGAACCAATGACTTCGTTGAATCCGTATCACAAGATAGGCCGTCAGATAACAGAATCTGTATTATTACATTTTAAAAAATCAAAATCTGATGCCTATAAAGAGGCAATAGATTTATTAAATCTTGTAGAGATTGATGACCCTGAAAGACGTTTTCATGCTTACCCACACGAACTATCTGGAGGGCAGCGCCAGAGAGTAATGATAGCGATGGCTTTAGTCAATCAACCAAAGCTTTTAATTGCTGATGAACCAACAACTGCACTAGACGTCACAATACAAGCTCAGATTTTAGATTTAATGAATAAACTAAAAGATGAGTTAGGAATGTCTATTTTATTTATAACGCATGATTTAGGCCTCGTAAGAGAATTTTCAGATCAGGTATGTGTGATGCAAGAAGGGAAAATAGTTGAACAAGGTAATACTGAAGATGTTTTTGATAATCCTTCACATAGTTATACAAAAAAACTTTTAAATGCAGAACCTAAACCAAAAATTAACATTAAAAAAGAAAAAGCCCCTCTCATCCAAATTCAAAATTTAAATGTCTTTTACAACATGCCAAGCATTAATTTTTTTAAAAAGAATAGATTCCATGCAGTCAAAGATGTTTCATTAACTATCAATAAAAATACAACTATTGGTCTAGTAGGAGAATCAGGTTCAGGTAAATCGACACTGGGTAAGGCAATAGCTAATTTAACTGAATATAGTGGGAATATTTTATTCAAAGGGAAAGATGTAAGATCTTTTTCAAAAGATATAAAGAAAGACATACAGATTGTTTTTCAGGATCCTTATGGGTCTTTATCGCCAAGAATGACCGTTGCAGAGATAGTCGGAGAAGGATTGGGAGTGCATTTTAATCTTACTAAACATCAGCTTCAAAAAAAGATTGATAAGGTTTTGGAAGATGTTGGCATTAACCTTACTGCAAAAAATAAATATCCTCATGAATTTTCTGGAGGTCAACGTCAAAGAATAGCTATAGCTAGATCGCTTATAATGAATCCATCTTTTATGATTCTTGATGAGCCAACATCTGCACTTGATAGATCAATTCAGATACAGGTAATTAATTTATTAAAAGAAATTCAAAGTGAGTATGAATTAACTTATCTTTTTATTAGTCACGATTTGAAGGTAATAAGATCAATGTCAGATTATATTTTTGTGATGAAAAATGGGCAAATGGTGGAATCTGGGCATTCAAATGAAGTTTTTGATTCTCCAAAAGAAGAATATACTAAAAAATTATTAACAGCTGCGTTAAGATACGCATCAAATTAATAAAGTTATTATGAGCTCACGTAAGTATTCTAAAGATCTTGTTGATGGTCCTTATCAGTCAGCTTCACGATCTATGCTCCGTGGGGTAGGCTTTACTAGTGATGATTTTTCAAAACCTTTTGTAGGTATAGCGTCTACTGGAGCTAAAGTTACACCTTGTAATATGCACATTAATGAATTATCGGAGATAGTAGAATCCTCTGTAAATAGCTCAGGTGGCAAGGGAGTTTTGTTTAATACAATTACGGTATCTGATGGCATATCAATGGGCACACAAGGCATGAAATATTCTCTAGTTTCAAGAGAAGTTATAGCCGATTCCATTGAGACCGTGGTAGGATGCCTTGGATATGATGGATTAATAGCAATCGGAGGTTGTGATAAAAATATGCCTGGTTGCTTAATAGGGATAGCCAGACTGAATAGACCATCAATCTTTATATATGGTGGCTCAATAAAGCCAAGTCATAAAAATACTGACTATGTTACTGTTTCAGAAAAAGTTGGAGAGTTTTCAAAGGGTGATATAAGCGAAAATGAATTGATTCATTTTGAAGAGATATCGGTAAAGGGGCCTGGTTCATGTGGAGGAATGTATACAGCTAATACTATGGCTTCATCTATAGAGGCTTTAGGAATGAGTTTGCCTGGAAGTAGTAGCCAAGATGCTATATCAAATTCAAAGAATGAAGATTGTGTTGATGCCGGTAAAGCAATAATGAATTTGCTTGAAAAAGACATAAAGCCCAGTGACATAATGACTAAAAAAGCATTTGAAAATGCAATTACTGTAGTGATCGCTCTTGGAGGTTCTACAAATGCAGTTTTACATTTACTAGCGATGGCTGATGCAATTGGAGTTGACTTAAATTTAGATGATTTTACTAGGATTGGAGATAAAACACCTGTTTTGGCAGACTTAAAACCTTTTGGAAAATATTATATGTCAGAATTAAATGCAAATGGCGGTGTTCGTCCATTAATGAAAGCTCTTCTCAATAAAAAACTTTTGCATGGTGATTGCATGACAGTTACGGGCAAGACTTTGGAAGAAAACCTAAGTGAAATAAAACCCTATGAAAATGATAACATTATCAAAAACTTTGATACTCCCATAAAAAATAATAGCCACATTAGAATACTCTATGGAAATTTAGCAGAAGAGGGGTCTGTTGCTAAAATTACAGGCATTGAAGGCACTTCTTTTAAAGGCAAGGCAAAAGTATTTAACTCAGAAGAAGAAGGTGTTAAAGCTATATTAGCAAATCAAATTCAAGAAGGGGATGTTTTAGTTTTTAGGTATGAAGGTCCAAAAGGGGGACCAGGTATGAGAGAAATGTTAAAACCAACTTCAGCTATTATGGGTCTTGGTCTTGGGGGTAAAACAGCATTTATAACTGATGGTAGGTTTTCTGGAGGAACTCATGGGTTTGTTGTTGGTCATGTTTCTCCTGAAGCCGCTGAAGGAGGACTCATTGCGCTCATTCAAAACGGAGACGAGATATTAATCGATGCCAAAAATGATAAATTGACATTAAATGTTAGCGAGGAAGAAATTGTTGAAAGAAAACTAAAATGGAAGAATCCTATTCAACCACCAAAAAAAGGTGTTTTAGCAAAATATGCTAAGAGTGTAAAATCTGCTAGCTTGGGAGCAATAACTGATTAATAAAATGGAAGTATACAGAAAATTTCCAAATACTAGATTAAGAAGACTTAGAAAAAGTTCTAGTCTTATTGATTTAGTATCAGAGACAAATTTAGGATCAAACGATTTGATACAACCAATTTTTATTAAAGAAAATTTAACAGGGATTGAGCAAATCAGAACTATGCCAAGCATAAGTAGGTTTGATACCGAAACATCGCTAAAGGAAATAGAGGATATTTTAAAATCAGGGATTAATGCAATTGCAGTTTTTCCAGTGATTGATCCAGACAAAAAAGATAACTTGGGAAGCGAAGCAATAAAAGAAAATAATTTTATATCACAAAGCATTAAAAAAATTAAAAAAGAGTTTCCCAACATTATTTTGATTGCTGATGTTGCTTTAGATCCATATACAGACCATGGTCATGACGGAGTAATTATAAATAATGAAATTGACAATGATGAAACTAATAAAATCTTGGTAGACCAATCATTATTGCTAGCAGATTCTGGAGCAGATATTATAGCGCCCTCGGATATGATGGACGGTAGGATTAGCCTAATTAGAAGTGCATTAGAGAAGAACGATTTTAAGAACACAATTTTATTGTCGTATGCTGCAAAATATAATTCTAAATTTTATGGTCCCTTTAGAGATGCAGTAGATTCAGCCAATATGCTAGGAAATTCCACCAAAGCATCATATCAAATGAATATAGCTAACAAGGAAGAGGCATTGCATGAAGTTGGAATGGATATAAATGAAGGTGCAGATATAGTGATGGTTAAACCCGCATTAGCATATTTAGATATTATCAATATAGTTAAAAATACATTTAAAATACCTTTATTTGCATATCAAGTCAGCGGAGAATATAGCATGCTTAAGCTAGCTATCGAGAAAGGATGGCTTGACTCTGAGGTTATGCTAGAATCTTTAATAAGCATCAAAAGAGCTGGTGCAGACGCAATACTTTCATATGCGGCAAAAGATATATCAAAGGAGATAAATAAGATATGAGCAAAGTAGTTGAAATAAATAATAAAGAAGAATTTTCTAAGAATGTTATTAATTCTGAGCTGCCTGTATTAGTAGATTTTTGGGCAGAATGGTGTGGCCCCTGTAAACAATTAGCTCCACTCATAGAACAATCAGCTGAAGAATTTGATGGCAAAGTTTTAGTATGCAAGATGGATGTTGATGCTAATAGAGAAACTGCAGCAGAGTTTGGAGTAAGGTCAATTCCCACCTTGATGATATTTAAAAATGGGGAACTTGTTGGAACAGAAATTGGAGCATTGACCAAAACAGATCTAGATGAATTTATAAGCTCTAAGATTTAATTTTTCACAAAAGTTTGCATCTTTTAAAAAAACAGTTATCATTTCAAGCTCTAGAGTTAGTTTCAATCCAATCATACAAATATTTGTCGAACATTAAACATTGAAGTAATTATATGAACCTTAGTGATATAAAAGATAAACCAATAAGCGAGTTAGTTGATATTGCGACCGAACTTGGTTTGGACGATTTAGGCCGTTTAAAAAAACAGGAAATCATATTTAGAATATTTAAACATAAAGCTTCTGAAGGCACAGACATATTTGGTAGTGGAGTTTTAGAAATTTTAAATGATGGGTTTGGTTTTTTAAGATCCCCACAAGGGTCATATTGTGCTGGTGAAGATGATATATATGTGTCTCCAAGCCAAATTAGGAAATTTGGTTTAAGAAAAGGGGACTCAGTTGCAGGAAAAATAAGAACCCCGAAAGATAAAGAAAGATATTTCGCGCTTATACAGGTTGATACAATAAATGGAGAAGAGCCCAAAAAGACAAAGAATAAAATTTTATTTGAAAATCTGACGCCTCTATTTCCAAACGAAAGGTTAATGTTAGAACAAGGAAGCGGATCTAATGAAGATCTATCTTCTAGAATAATTGATTTGATTGCACCTATCGGTAAAGGCCAAAGAGGATTAATAGTATCTCCTCCAAAAGCTGGTAAAACTTTAATGCTTCAAAGTATTGCACATTCAATCAAAAGCAATAATCCAGAAGTTGAATTAATAGTTTTATTAATTGATGAGAGACCAGAGGAAGTCACCGATATGTCTAGAACAGTTAGAGGTGAAGTTGTTGCTAGCACATTCGATGAACCGCCTACTAGACATGTTCAAGTAGCAAATATGGTAATTGAGAAAGCAAAAAGATTAGTAGAGCATAAAAAGGATGTTGTAATTCTTTTAGATTCTATAACAAGGCTTGGAAGAGCATATAACTCTGTTCAACCTGCATCTGGAAAGATATTAAGTGGAGGAGTTGATTCAAATGCATTAGAACGACCTAAAAGGTTTTTTGGTGCTGCAAGAAATTTAGAAGAGGGGGGTAGCCTTACTATTATTGCAACTGCATTGGTTGAAACAGGATCAAAGATGGATGAAGTAATCTATGAGGAGTTTAAAGGAACAGGAAACATGGAAATTCATCTTGAAAGAAAGATCGCTGAAAAAAGGACTTATCCTGCCATTAATATCAGAAGATCTGGAACTAGAAGAGAGGATCTCCTTACTTCAGATGATGAGCTTCAAAGAATGTGGGTATTAAGAAAAATCCTAGATGAAATGGAGGACGCCCAAGCAATACAATTCCTTATCGATAGAATTAAATCCCATAAAACTAATGATGAATTTTTCTCATCAATGAAAAACGGTAACGGAAAAAAATCTAAATAGAACTTTTTATTGACTCAGCAATATCGCTTGAAAAATAATTTAATAATTCTGCTCGATATCCACAATGAGATATATAACTAATTATCCTATCTGAAATTCCAAATAATTTTGCTTTGATATCATCAGAATATATTTCATCAAAAAAAATCTTTACGCCATAAGTGCTTGAAAAAATTATTGCATCAGCATCTAGAAAAAATATTTTAATATCATCATAGTTTTTTAACTTAGTTCTTTTATAGCAAATAATTTCTTCGACATTTTTTTTATTTTCTTTAAGATGGTTAAACACATCACTAAGGCCATGTTCGCCTTTAACAATTAGATAATTACTTTCAGTATTATTTTTAATTAAAAGTTTATTTAGTTCTTTTGACCCTGGAATATCAGGACAAATTGAATCAACTCCATGTTGTGACAAAAAACTTTTTGTTGATGGGCCCATGGAATAAACGTTTTTATCTTTTAACAACTCCTTATGTTTAAAAAACTCAACAGAAGGTATGCTTTGAAAAATAATATCTGTGAACACTAGGGGTGGAATGACATATTCAACTTCTTTGATTTCAAAAAGAGGAACATTTCTTGCAGCTCCTTTCTTAAGTTTGCTTAGACTAATATTTGAACGTGTATCAATTATGTTCATTTAAAAGGTAAAGCCCATCTTGTTTTTTTATGCTATCAATAACTTCAAACTCATTTTGACCCGAGAAATAAATGTATTTATTGATGCCGTAAATTTCTCCAAAAATTTCATTTTGAGAGTTTGTTTTGATAGATATCGCTGAATTACAATTAGCACCTATATTACTTAAAACCAGTCTCTCTGTATCAATTTTGGATCCAACTTCATGATCCAATAAAGATTTAAAATAATCTTCAAATTGATTATTTTTTTTATCATATGAGTAACTATTTTTTTCTTTAAATTCTAATGCAAGATATCCTTGCCCTGAAGCAGTTGCCCAGTTCATATCTTTATATGTTAATTGATTTAGCAATCCTAATCTTTCTAATCCTGCTTTAGCCAATATTATGCAATCATATTCACCTTTAAAAAGTTTCTCTAATCTTGTGTCAATATTTCCTGACAAATTGCTAACGTTTGAAGCTTCAAGGTGATGTTTAGCTTGTAACTGTCTTCTTAAGCTACTGGTTCCTAATTTCATTGATTTTTCAAATTTATTATCACGATTGAAAATTAAAACGTCTTTTTGTGACTTTGGTAGTAAAAAATTTCTAGAAATACCCGGCGTTTCTATTGAAGGAGTATCTTTTGCAGAATGAACTGCGATATCTGCCTTACCATCTATAAGATACTTTTGAACATCTGTGACGAAATGGGCTTTATCAAAAAGCATTTCTCCTTTTGCGCTTTTTTTATCACCTTCAGTTTTAACTTTTATAATCTCATAATCTGAGATTTCGCATGATTGAACAAATTCTTCAACTTGAGCTATCGCCAACTTTGAAGATCTAGAGGCTATTTTAATTGTCATTTTTTAATAGAAGCGCCTTAACGTCACCAAGTATTTTTTCTTTATGTATTTTAAACGAATCGGGCAAATCAATTTCAGTAAATTTACTAAATTCTAGATAGATTTTACACGAAGATTTAAGAGTTTGTTTTTTATGCAGTACTTCCAAAACCTTTTTTTCATAACCGCTGTTAAAAGGAGGATCTAATAAGATAAGATCGCAATTAGATAGATCATTTTCTTTAATCCAAGATAACCCATCTTTAAACAGAATCATTGATTGATTTTTTAAATTAAGTTCTAAAATTGATTTCTTAAGTATTTGATAGTTTTTTTTATTAAATTCAATAAAGACCACTCTATTGGCTCCTCTGGATAATGCTTCAATTCCAAGCGAACCAGTGCCAGCAAATATATCTAAACAGTGCAGACCTTTGATTTCGAATTGAATCCAATTAAATAGAACCTCTCTTAATTTACTAGATGTTGGTCTTAGAGAGCTTTTGAAGTCAAAAGGAATTTTCTTTCCTTTTAGCTCACCACCAGTTATTCGAACACTATTTTTCATTTATAATATTTTTCTTTAAGTATAATTCAAACTATGAGTATTCAAGATAATTTTAGACTAGCAATGCGAAGATATATATATTCCGTAAGCATAATGTCTAACAAAGATGATGAGGGAAATGCAAATGCAATCACCGTATCTTCTGTTACATCAATATCAATGGATCCTCCCAGCCTATTAATTTGTATTAATAAAGCATCAAGAATTCATGACACCTTAACAATTGGATCAAAGTTTTGTATTAATTTATTAAATAAAGATCAGGAAGAACTATCAAATACATGCTCAGATGAGGATAAATATGATCAAAGATTTAATGATAAGAATTGGAACTTAGAAGCTATTCCATTTCTAGGTAATGCTCAAGCTAATATCTTTTGTAAAGTTGATAAGTTATCTTCATATCATACTCATACTATTGTTGTTGGATTGGTTGAAGATGCTAGCTTCTTAGATAAGATTTCTACATTGACATATGTTGATGGAGAATATCGCTAATAGTTGCATTCCATAGTTATTTCTTCTGCTTGACTAATAAAATATTCAGGATCTTCCTCTATAAGATCAACTAACTCCGCACCTGAGTATTTTTCTAGCAATTTATCCACCTCACATTCACAAAGCTCTTTATCTTCGTCTGGACATTCAGACATCCAACCAATCTTAAAGGCAGTATCTTCATATTGAGAACAACTTAGGAGCAACAAGAAAATTGGCGTTATTAATAAAACTTTTTTCATTTTGAATTTATAGAACCTTATTTAGTTTCAATCAATCCTTTTATAACTTTGTCCAAATGGAAATCGAGATTTTTTGATATTTGTTTAGCAAATGGCATTGGACCATTATTATTCCCATCTCCCACGATATTTACTTTCCTAATAATTCCAACTAAGCCATGAACCATTGACCATAATGTAATACACTTAAAAGCAACTGTTTCATCGTCATCATTAGACAATTTTTTAAAACTAGATAATAAGATACTAAATAATTTATTTGCTGACTCATTAAGCTCGGGATAATCTGCGTAATTTCCAACAGCAGTTCCAAACATTAAATCGTATGTATTTGCTTTAGTTAAACCAAAATTTATATATGTTTTCCCACATTTAATAAGATATTTTTGTGGGCTTGAATCATTTATAGATGATATTTGGTCGTTTAGTTTTTTAAAGCCTTCGCAGGCAACTGCTGCAAATAAATCTTTTTTAGTTTTAAAGTGTCTATATGGAGCAGTTTGAGATACATTACTTTCTTTAGCTAGTGATCTAATACTTAGTTTAGAATAGCCATCCCTTTCGCATATATTACAAGCGCATTCAATTAGCTCTTTTTTTAAATTACCGTGATGATAAGATTTCATTTTTTTAATGTTGACACTGCATACATTATGCATTAATGTTTACACTGCTTACATTAAAATTTTTACAAAAAAATGTCAAATCTAGGAAAACATATATTTTATTTACTATCACTTTTGATGTTCATACCTAGCGCATCCTCAATTGAAGTTATAGAAATAAAAATTCTTGATCAATATTTAATATCAAAAGAGTTTCCTGGGAAGCTGTTACCAACTCAACAATCAAAATTAGCTTTTGAAGTTCCAGGAAAAATACAAGAAATATATGTTGATGTTGGCGATAATGTTAATAAAGGTGACTTGTTAGCTAAGCTTGATGACAGAGAAGCTATCGCTCAACTCAATCAAGCCAAAGCAAGTTATGATTTATCAAAGCAAGTTTTAGAAAGGTTTACAGATTTAAGGCAGCAAGGTCACATATCTATTCAAGACTTAGATAAAGCAAATTCAGATTTTGTGATTGCTAAATCGCAATATGAGTTTTTTAAAATTAAGTTTGAGCAAACGAGCATAATTGCACCTTTTAATGGCATTATTCAAAGTAGATTTCTAGATACTGGAACAGTTATAAATGCTGGCGCTTCTATTTTAGAGATTATTAATTCAGATTATGTAGAAGCACATATTTCTATACCAACAATATATTTGAATGAAATGGAAATTGGTAAAGAATATAGTTTTAATTTACAAGATAAAAAAACGAATGCAGTATTTGAAAGATTAGCACCAATGTCCCCTGGAGGTTCTGATAGCAGATTAGCTATATTTAGATTTGAAGGATTTTATAATCCTGGATCAATAGCAAATCTAAGTTTAAAAGTATCAAAGAAGGCTAAAGGCACTTGGGTTCCCTTAAAAGCATTGTCACAATCAGAACAGGGGTTATGGTCTGTTTATACAATTGAGAATAATATTGTTGTGCGAGATTTAGTAGAGATTATATATTTTGAAAATAATTATGCCTATGTTAATGGCACCTTAAAAGATAATGATCTCTTGGTATTAGGCGGGGCTTCAAAAATCATAGAAGGGAAGAGAATTAATTAAATTTTAATGATGAAATTTATTACTATATTTCTTGATAGACCAAGAATACTTTTTTTAACCTTAGCATTTATTCTGCTTGCAGGGATTTCTTCAACTTATAGTTTGCCAATTCAAGAAAATCCAGAATTAGCTGAAAGATGGGCTACTGTTACTATTTCTTACCCAGGCGCAACGCCAGAAAGAATAGAAACACAAATTGTTAATGATCTAGAAATAAAATTAAGAGAAATTGTTGAAATTGATCAACTGGACTCAGTGATTACACAAGGATTTTCTGAAACCGTTGTTGAATTAGAGCAAAGTGTACCTCCAAAATTAATTGAAGAAACGTGGTCAAGAATACAAGATAAACTTGATCAAGTAAGCATACCAGATGGAGCGGCTATGTTGCTTAAAAGATCATCTGGACCCCCAATTACCGTTCAGTATGTAATTGATTGGGAAGGTGAGGGAAAACCTCCTTTAATCATGATGTCGAGGTTAGCGCAACAATTAAAAAGAAAGTTAAGCGCTATACCTGCAACTGAAAAAACTGCAATCTATGGAGAGGCGGAAGAAGAAATTGTCGTTGAGATAAACTCAGCAAAAATGTCATCACTAGGATTAACTTTTCAAGATATAAGTACAGCTATAAGGTCATATGACAACAAAAAACCAGTTGGAATTGCTGCAAATGCAGACTCAGAGTTTTTGATTAGGCTAAAAGATAATATCAATACTCCTCAGAAGATTGGAGAGATACCTATAAAAGTTATTAATCAATCTGAGATCATTAGACTGCAAGATATTGCTAATTTATCCATGCAACCCTCTAATCCAGTTGAAGATATATTTTTATACAACGGGAAAAGGGTCTTATCAGTTTCAGCTACAGGATCTTTTTCTCAAAGAGTTTTTGATTATGAAAAAAATGCAGAACAGGCAGTTGACGATATGCGTCAATCACTACCAGAAGAATTTAGAATTGAGCGTATTTATGATGAATCAAAATATGTTTCATCTAAATTTAATGAATTAATTATAAGTTTTTCATTGGCTTCTTTTTTTGTCCTAAGTCTGAGTTTCTTTTTTCTTGGAATTAGACCTGGACTAATAGTAACTGCAATTCTTCCATTTTCTGTATGCCTTGTTTTGCTTGGTTGTAGACTGATTAATTTGCCTCTCCACCAAACATCAATTACTGGGATTATTATTGCTTTGGGATTATTAATTGATAATGGGATTATTGTAGTTGAGGATTATAAATACAGGAGGTCGATAGGACTTTCTGTAAGAGATTCAATTAATGAAACACTGGTTCATATTTCAACTCCCTTAGCAGCAGCAACAGCAACCACTGTATTTGCATTTATGCCGATAGTGACTGGAGAAGGGTCTAGTATAGAGTTTGTTGGCGGGTTAGCTTTGACGGTAATTATGTCAATCATTTCCTCATTAATGTTGGCTTTAATTATGGTGCCTGTTTTGATGAGTTATATGGAACGTATTCCATATTTCGCAAATATAGAAGTCCATCAGGAAGGTTACAGAAATAAGAAGATACTAGCAAAGTACCGAACATTTCTTTCATGGGCATTTGAGTCACCGCGTCGCGCGATCTTAATTTCAATAACTTTGCCATTGCTTGGTTTTTTATTATTTGGCTCCATTCCAAAGGATTTTTTTCCTGCAAATGATAGAGATATGTTTAGGATTCATATTGAACTTCCAACAAATTCATCTACTTTACGTACACTTGAACGTGCGAAGCAAGTAAGAGAGCAGGTTATTGAAAGCGACTTAATTGAAATTGATCGAGATTATTGGTTTATAGGAAGATGGATGCCAAGAGTGCTAATGAATATCGTTGGGGGTGAAGAAAAAAATGGTGCCAATAATAATGCGCAGGCAGTTTTTTATGCAAAAAACTACTATGAGATGATTGATAATTTGCCAGAGCTATCTAGGATGTTAACATCAAAAAATCCTGATTTAATTATTTTTGTAGATAGCTTTCAATCAGGCCCACCTGTTTTCTCGGATATTAATTATGCTATTTTAGGTGATGATGTAAACATCCTAAGAAAGTTGGGCTCTGAATTAGAATTAATAATAAATAATGCTCCAGATATAAGCCATACGAAATCAGAAGCAGCATACTCAAATACTAATATTGAGTTTGAATTTAATAGTTCAAATGTATCTATATCCGGTAACAGTACTGAACTTTTAGTTAATGAGCTATTTGCTAATAATAATGGAGTGGTTGTTAGCTCTATGCTGGACTCAAATAAAGAAATACCAATAAGAGTAAAAGGATCAAGAGACACTTTAGACATAATAGGCGATACCAGCTTTTTATCAATTCCTTCTCAAGACGGCATTGATTTTATTGGGAACTTTGGAAAAACGAGAATAAATAAAACCACCTCATATGTTACTAGGCGAGACAGTCAAAGAGTGAATCAAGTTGAGGGTTGGATATGGACAGGGACCTTGCCATATGGAACTGAGCAATTTATAAAAAAAGACATAGAAATATTTCAAAATAGATTGCCTCCTGGATATGCAATGGTTATTGGAGGTGAAGCTGAGTCTAGAGGAAAGTCTCAGTCACAAATATATTCATCCGCGCTCATATATATTTTATTAATTACAATTGGCTTGGTAGCTGCTCTTAATTCTTTTAGACAAACTATTTTAATTCTGTCAGTGGCTTTATTCTCAATTGGGTTATCTTTTCTTGGGCTTAAAATTGGACAACAAAACTATGGTTTTATAGGAACCATAGGAGCGCTAGGTTTAATTGGTTTATCGATAAATGATTCTATAATTGTTTTGTCTCATATAAAGGAAAGAGCTAATAAAATTAAAATGACAAAAGCTGAATTAATTGAAGTGGTAATAAGATCTACAAGACATATTATCACTACTTCATTAACAACTTTAGGGGGATTTTTACCATTAATCTTTGCAAGCATTTTCTTTAGACCATTGGCATGGGCCATGAGTATTGGAGTTATTGGAGCAACTCTGACAGCCTTGCTTTATATTCCAGCTATGTTTATTTGGTTAAATAAAATTAAGAATTAGAACACTCTTTTGAACAATAAAATTTCCCAAATTTCTTAATAACAAGAGAATTATGGACATGTATTTGGCATTTTGTGCACAAAATCATTTGATCTGCCTTTTTTTTTGGTTTGTTGGAATTAAAGAAAATAGTCTTTATCAGGGAAAGCCACTTAAATTTTGATTTTATATATCTTATTAATACATAAATTAAAATTAAGGTTATTATTGCTACTACTAGGTATGTCACTAAATCTAATTATTTCTTTGTGGTTTCGTATCATCAAGAAAACTCCAAGACCAGTTTCTTCTTGCAGTTTGTTTAGACTCTTCATCAGGATAGTTAATATTTATTATCACCCTTACATCTTCCAACAATTCGGAGTAACCAAGAGATTCGTAACTTACTTCTAAAATTTTTAATGCACGATAATTTTCACTAGAGTTAGGTATATTCTCAATTACATAATTTGCTCTTCTAATTGCCGCAATATAAGCATCGATAGTTAAATAATAGTCTGCTGCAGCTAATTCATTTTTAGCAATCATATTTCTTAAATAAACATTTCTTTGTTTTGCGTAAGGAGCGTATTGACTATCTGGAAATCTGGTTAGGAACTCAGTTAATTCTGCAAATGATTGTTTAGCCCCAGAAATATCTCTGTTAGATAAATCAGTATCAGCTATTCTTGTTAAAAATTGACGGTCTCTTGTGTAACTACTAAGACCTTTCATAAAATATGCATAGTCAATGTTTGGATGTCTAGGATGTAGGCGAATAAATTTTTCTGCAGCAGAATGAGCCGCTTCAGTTTCAGAATTCATAAAATGCGCATAAATGAGTTCAACTTGTGCTTGTTCAGCATATTTACCAAAAGGATATCTTGTTTCAATGGCCTCCAACGACTCTATAGCCCCATAATAATTTCTTGCATTCATTCTTCTTTGAGCCTGGTCATAATAAATTTTCTCAGGTTGCTCAACTTCAGGTCCATCAGAATTACACCCATTAAGAATAAACATCGTTAATGGAACTAGAAGCAATGATGTATAAAACTTTTTTGAAATTTTCATTATTTGATTGCTATTTTACCCGCATAATTACAATTTGTTCTTGAAAAACGTAAAATTAGAACAATTTTTTTAATTAAGTTCAAATGGAAATTATAAAAAGTGTACCAATCGAATATTCAAAAATGAGATTTGATAAAGTCTCATCTTTAATATTTAATGAATTTTCAAGAACTCAAATCAAGAAATGGATTATAGAAGGAAGGATTTTACTAAATGATGAACTTGCTTTGCCAAAGGACATTGTTTATGGAGAGGATGAGATTCGAATCAATCCTATTTCTGAAGAAAAAACTAATTGGACTCCCCAAGATATTTTAATTGAAGTAATTGATGAACAAAAAGATTACATAATAATAAATAAACAATCTAATTTAATAATGCATCCTGGTGCAGGATGTAATGATGGGACTTTAGCAAATGGATTATTGTTTCACTACCCTGAATTAAGGAATATTCCAAGGGCTGGAATTGTTCACCGCTTAGATAAGGATACATCTGGATTGCTCTTAATAGCAAAAACTGAAAAATTTAGAAATTATTTTGTTGATTTATTACAAAAAAGGATGGTCACCAAGAAATATTATGCCATTGTAGTTGGAAAAGTGATTGGTAGCTTTGATATAAACGATCCAATTGGAAGAGACAAGACAAATAGAACAAAAATGTCTGTTAGAGTTGATGGTAAAAAGGCTGAAACGTTTGTGCATGCAAAAGAAATATTTAAAAATTACTCTTTGTTGGATGTATCAATTAAAAGCGGAAGAACCCACCAAATTAGAGTCCACTTAAGTAGCAAGAAATATCCAATTATTGGAGATAAAACATACAATCCTGCAAAAAATATTTCAAAGGGCACAAATGAATATTTAAAAGAGATACTTCATGAGTTTCCTAGGCAGGCCTTACATTCATACCATCTATCATTTAAAGAATTTGAAACTAATGAACTTAAAACATACACATTAGACATACCAGATGACATGAAAAATCTTATAAATGCATTAAAAAAACATATTTAAAATTTCAAAAATACTTGTTTTTATAAGTAAGATTAATGTATAAACCTTTTTCTTGGAAAAATTATTATGAAATTAGCAGGAAATGATATGTTAATTCAATCTCTTATTAATGAAGGAGTTGAATATATTTTTGGATATCCGGGCGGTGCTGCATTACATATTTACGATTCAATTTTTAAGCAAAAGCAAATGCAGCATATTTTGGTTAGGCATGAACAGGGTGCGACGCACGCTGCTGACGGTTATGCCAGAGCAACAGGAAAGCCTGGAGTAGTAATGGTAACTTCTGGTCCTGGAGCTACAAATGCAATAACAGGCATTGCAACCGCTTTCATGGATTCTATTCCAATGATAGTAATTTCTGGCCAAGTTCAAAGTCACTTAATTGGAACAGATGCATTCCAAGAAACAGATATGATTGGCGTATCAAGACCCATAGTAAAACATAGTTTTACTGTAGATCATCAAACTAATATTCCAAGAATAGTGAAAGAGGCTTTTCATATAGCTACCTCAGGAAGACAAGGACCTGTAGTAATTGATATACCTAAAGATCTCACCAATCCAACAGATGTTTTTGAGTACGAGTATCCAAATAAAATTAATATAAGGTCATACAACCCACCCGTGAAACCTGAGCAGTCGCAAATAGATAGAGTGGTAGAGGCAATTTTAAAATCAAAAAAACCAGTAATTTATGCAGGTGGTGGAACTATCTCTAGTAATGCATCTGCTGAACTAAGAGAACTAAATAGTTATATTAACATTCCTGTAACTAATACATTAATGGGTCTTGGAGTTTATCCGGCAACTGACAAAAATTTCTTAGGTATGTTGGGTATGCATGGAACATACCAAGCAAACATGGCAATGCACAATGCAGATTTAATTCTTGCAATTGGAGCAAGGTTTGATGATAGGATTACCAATACTCCTGAAAAATTTGCACCAGATGCAACAATAGTTCATTTTGATGTAGATCATTCTTCGGTTTCAAAAATAATCGAAGCTGATATAGCAGTTTTTGGTCAGGTAAAAGATTCATTGGAAGCGATCAATGAAACTATAAAACAAAGAATCTCAGAAATTGATAGTAAGAAATTTGATGACTGGCATCAAGAAATAGCTCTCTGGAGAGAGACTCATGGACTTAATCATGATTTGTACAAAGAAACCTCAGATAAAAATCCAATACTTCCTCAAGCAGTTGTTCAGCATATCTATCATGCCTCAGGAGGTAATGCTTTTGTAACTTCCGATGTTGGACAACATCAAATGTTTGCAGCGCAATATTATCATTTTGATAAACCCAGAAAATGGATTAATTCTGGAGGTTTAGGAACAATGGGTTTCGGATTGCCATCTGCAATGGGTGTAAAGTTAGCTTTTCCTGAAGAGGAAGTCATTTGCATCACAGGTGAGGGGAGTATTCAAATGTGTATTCAAGAGCTATCTACATGTTCTCAATATAAGCTTCCTATTAAGATATTTAACATAAATAATTTAGCATTAGGTATGGTTAAACAATGGCAAGATATGAATTATGATGGAAGGCATTCTTCTATTAGCTACGAGGACTCATTGCCTGATTTTAAAAAGTTAGTAGAGTCCTATGGTCATGTTGGAATAAAAATTACAAAAAATTCTGATTTGAAGAGCGGCATTCAAGAAGCATTTTCAATAAAAGACAAGCTAGTGTTTGTAGATATTTATGTGGATCCAAACGAACATGTTTACCCTATGCTAGTGGCTCCAAATGGCAGCTTAAAAGACATGTGGCTATCAAAAGGAAACAAAACATGATTAAACGCCAACTGACATTAATTATGGAAAATAAACCTGGAGCATTGGCAAGAGTTGTTGGATTATTTCATCAAAGAGGATATAACATTGATAGTTTGCATGTAGATCCAATTGATAACTTTGAGCCATATAGGTTTATTGAAGATGAATTGAATATAAAATTTACTAAAGGAGAAGTTTCCAAATTAATTATAAAAACCACTGTTGGCGATGCTCTAATGAGACAAATATTAAGACAAATAAATAAATTAATAGAGGTTATTGCTGTTAGTGATGATGAGAGTACATACTTAAAGGGGATATTAAGAGATGAAAATTTATTATGATGATGACGCTAATCTTGATTTAATAAAAGAGTTAAAAGTAACTATAATTGGATATGGTTCCCAAGGTCATGCTCACGCAAATAATTTAAAAGACTCAGGTGTAAACGTTACAGTTGGCTTAAGAGAAAATTCAGTCTCTTGGAACAAGGCTTCTAATTCCGGACTTAATGTATTACCAGTTACCGAATCTGTAAAAGATGCAGATTTAGTGATGCTTCTTGCACCAGATGAATTTCAGAAAAGCATTTTTGAAAAAAGCATTAAACCTAACATACAACCTCACACTATATTAGCTTTTGCGCATGGCTTTAATATTCACTTTAAAAAAATAATTCCAAATGATACAAATAGTGTAATAATGATTGCTCCAAAGGGGCCTGGCCACACTGTCAGAAGTACTTATATTAAAGGTGGCGGAGTGCCATCTCTGATAGCAATCTATAATGATCAAATTATTGATAAAAATTATAATGCAAAAGATATAGCTCTTTCATACGCTAAAGCAAACGGTGGAACCAGAGCAGGAGTTTTAGAAACAACTTTTAAAGAAGAAACAGAAACAGATCTATTTGGAGAGCAGGCTGTCTTATGTGGCGGCATGACAGCATTAATAAAAGCTGGATTTGAAACACTTGTTGAAGCTGGATATAGCCCAGAAATGGCATATTTTGAATGCCTTCATGAAACAAAACTCATTACTGATTTAATTCAAGAAGGAGGCATAAGTAATATGCATTACTCTATTTCAAATACTGCTGAGTATGGTGATTATAAAAGTGGACCCAAAATTATTACCAGTAAAACTAAAGAGGCAATGCAGGAGGTTTTAAAAGACATCCAATCAGGAAATTTTGCTGATGAATTTCTTGACGATTGCAGGCAAAGTAACGATGGATCTGGCGGACCATTTATGAAATCTAATAGAAAAAATACAGAAGATCATCCAATTGAAAAAGTTGGAAAAGAGCTAAGATCTAAGATGAGATTTCTTGATTCTGAAAAATTAGTTGATAAAGAAAAAAATTAGTAAAAAAAGCCTTTCTTATTATCCATAACTCCGTTAGAATACCTTTCCCGTCCTACGAGACGGTTGTTATTTAAAATATTTGGTTACTCGTGTGGGTGTTCAAAATACGAGATAAATTTAGATTTTTTTATAAAATCAAACAAACATGATATTAATTGAAGAGTTTGATCATGGCTCAGATTGAACGCTGGCGGTAGGCTTAACACATGCAAGTCGTGC
>MDTE01012663.1_pt1 | contig 75495 bp, 67 predicted proteins | sample 811231 | NCBI WGS metagenome assembly MDTE01 (sample SAMN05326651, study PRJNA326480) | marine metagenome | isolation source: seawater | place: Indian Ocean: Red Sea | collected 2010
ATTCGCAAAGTGATACAGCAGCCCATACTCCTCGGGCTTCCAATCCGACTTAAGGATCTCATCCACTTCCGGTACAGGATCAAACGACATATCTCACCTACACTTTCCTGTTCACACGATATTCCACGCTGCCTGCACGTCCTCTGCCCCCTCTTGACCTCCGCGCCCTCTGCGTTAATGCTCTTGACTTGAAGGGGACTGATCACGGTTTGTGATAGGCGTCGGGCCTGACCAAGTCAAGCCATATCCCTGGACGGACGCGCTCCAGACCCTATTTTGCACCATCGCCCACGACCACGACCGGAGGAGACCGATGTCAAAGAAGGTCATCGCATACGGAATGGACGGCTTCATCACCCCGATGATGAAGCACTTCGTGAAGGAGGGAGTCCTGCCCAACTTCGAGCGAATGATGAAAGAGGGCACGGTGAACCAGACGCTTCCCTCGTTTCCCGTCTGGACACCGACCAACTGGGCCACACTATCGACGGGTGCCCACACTGGCACCCACGGCGTGACGAGATGGCGCGTCGAGTTGGCGCCGGGAGAACGCGTCAACAGCTTCGATGGAAGAGCGAACCGGGCGGACCGGATCTGGAATGCGCTGGAACGGGACGGAATGAAAGGCGTCGCCCTCCACTATCCCGCTGCCCATCCCTCCCGTGTCGAGAAGGGATACGTCATCGACGGGTTCGGACATCCGGGCCACGCCAGTACGGACTACGAAATAGCAGCCTGCCAGGCATACACAACGGCCGAGGTCGGCGCAACGGTCGAGATGGACCACGACGGGACGGCGCCCAGGACGAAACAACGCAGCGTCGCCACAATCCCCGCCCTTTCGCCGGCCAGCGAGTGGTCGAACCTGCCCGACAGCCACGCGCCACCGCTCGAGTCGCGAATCGAGGTCGTTTCGAGAGTCGGAGGCGACGTGAATGGGTTCGAGCTTCTCGTGATCGATCGAGGCGGGAACGGCTACGACACGGTGCTGGTCTGCCGATCGAAGGATGGAACGGACACGATCACAGAAGCGAAATGGGCCGGATGGAGTGAATGGGCAATTGAACCGTTCCAGATCGATGGCGATGCGCAGCGTGCGTCTGTCCGCTTCAAGCTCCTGGAGCTGGCACCCGATGGCACGCATCTGAAACTGTATCGCACGCAGGTCACCTACGCGGATGGCTTCACGCTTCCTGACGGGCTCGATGGCGAGCTGATCGATCTGTTCGGCCCCTACCAGGAACACGCGTCGATGACGCCGTACACCTCAGGAATGACCGACTACGAAACGGCCCTGGAAGAGTGTGAGTATCAGGGGCTATGGTTCGCCAACGTGGCCAACCACATGCTGCACGACCGGGACGCGAGCTTCTTCATCTGCCATTGGCATCTGTTCGATTACCTCAATCACATCCACCTGAACGACGTCGATCCTGTTTGTCCCGGCTACGATGCTGACACGGCGGCTGAAGCGATGGACCTGTTCAGGAAGGCCTACATCGTCGGGGACCGAATCATGGGACGGCTGTGGGAGCGCGCTGACCCGGACACCTATGTCGGCATGCTCGCCGACCATGGCGCATCACCGGACGTGCGGATCGCGAACATCCGGAAGTTTCTGTATGACTCGGGATTCACAGCCCTGAAGGACGGGCACGATCAGGTCGAAGTCGATCAGGTGCTCGAGAAGAACATCGATTGGGACAACACGAAGGCCTACCTGAAGGACGACAAGGGATTCGACATCTGGATCAACGCGAAACCGGGGCCCGTGTTCGACGAGATCGAACGCGCACTCCTCCTTGCCCTCCGTACGTGGGTCGACGAGGAAGTCGGCCGTACGCCAGTCGCGATCGCCCTACCAAACCGGGACGCCTACCTACTGGGTCAATGGGGTGACCAATGCGGCGACGTTGTCTTCGCGTGGGACCACGGCTACGTCAGCGGCTATTACGGGCAATGGAAAGGAATCATCGGTGGGGGCAGCGTGGGTGCGCCAGAGGTCTTCGGCGCGCACCACGGCGGCTTCATCCCAACCCAGAGCGACATTTCGTCCAGCTACGGCTCCTTCTACCTCGCCGGTCCAGGCCTGAAGCAAGGGTACGAGCGAGATACCACCCGTTTCGGCTACATCCACGCCGCCGACGTCGTCCCGACGATATGCCACATCTTCGGAATCCAGCCCCCCTCCCAGAGCCAGGGCGCCATCGCACACGACCTGTTCGAAGGCATCGACCAGGAGAGGGATTGAATCCTGGTCAATCAACGGAAACAGCACAGCCTTCCTGGCTACTCCCCTTCACCTGATTTGTGGGAGGAAGGTTTACACGCGATACCGCTCTACTCCCTCCATATCCAATTCGCACCCAAGTCCAGGCTTGGTGGTCACAACTGCATCGCCCTTCTCGAACTGAATCCCCTCCACCACCAGATCATCCTCGCGCGTCCAGCTCCCGACGAAGTCACTGGGCATCACACAATTCCTCGGCACGCTTGCTGCGTGAAGGTATGACAATTCCATGATCCCAAGGTCGTTCCCCGATCCGTGCCAGCACGGGATCCCCGCCGCGTCTGCAATCGCCGCATTCTTCACGAAGTTCCACATGCTCCCGCCGAGGTTGAAGATATCGACTGCCTCCGCCTTGATCGCCTTTACGATGTCGTGGGGATTCGCAAGGTGCAGGGCTACTGGTATCGTTGTGGCGGCGCGCAGCTGGCGATACCAGTCCAGATTCCACTTTGCCATCGGGTCCTCGAGCACAGATACATTCCCAAGCTCCTCGAAACGGTGGGCGAGCTCGATGGCCTCGGCCGGCCGGTAGAATCGCTGATTGGGGTCGATCGTACACTTGAACGAGGGGCTCGTGGCATCTCGAATCGCACGTACCCGCTCGACCATCGGCTCATCGGAAGTACACTTCATCTTGATCCCGTGGAACCCGCGTTCGTAACCGATTCGGGCGCTAGCTGCCGAATCTTCGGGTGTCTGATGCCCGATCCAGTAGTCCGCGGGCACCCGATCCCGATAGGCGCCCCCCAGCAACACGTGGACGGGCACATCCCGCACCTTGCCAACGATGTCGAAGATCGCCATCTCGAACGCTTCATATCCAGATGGCGTGCCCCATCCACCCAGGCTTTCCCAATCACGCGTACCAACAAGCGGGTGCGTTCCATCTTCCGAAAAAACAGCGCTACGGAGGCCCTGAATCGATCCTCGGTGCATCGCCGAATCGGCGAACACGTTCTGCAGGCTCAGCCCGAGCGGATCCCTTCCTTCCAGCTGAGCGAACAGGGATTGCAGGGTCTCGACCGTCGTACCCCTGATCGCTTCACCCAGACCATACACATGCTCATCCGTGTTCAGCCGGATGATCTGCTTCGGTATCTCGTCCCAGCCCGCCTGGCCAAACGACGCGCTGTGCACGGCACCCGGTATTGTAGGCACCACCACTGTGAAGATATCGATGGATGTGATTCGCATAGCTCTAGGGGGTCCAGGTTTCGGAGAGCCCTCTGTATTCCTCCGCCTGCCTCGAGATGTTCACCCCCACGTCCTCTGACCAGGCTTTGAGGATGCGGCTGTAGATCTCACCAGGAACGCCTTTGCCGACAGTGCGAAAATCGAACCGGGTCACTGGCAGTATCGCAAACGGGGTGCTTGTGATCCAGACTTCGTCGGCTGTTCGAACGTCGTATGGGTCGATATCGACTTCTCGAACGGCTATCCCGAGCAACTTCGCGTAGTCCATGCACGCTTGCCGTGAGACACCACGCAGGATGTCGTGTGGTTTTGGCGTCAGAACTTCACCCTCCCTGGCCATGAACACATTACTCCCCGTACCTTCAGCGACAAAGCCGCGCTCATCCAGGAGGAGTGCCATGGCGCCGGGCTCCAGTCTCAACGCATGAAGGTTCGCGAGCTGATAATGGAGGCGACTCCTGTTTTTGGCCTTCGGGTCGATGTAGCGGGCGGGAACCGCCTGTTGTGGGGTGATCACGAGATGCGCGCCCTTGGTATAGTGATCCGAAACGCCTGCGAGATGGCGCACCAGAGGCATCGTGTTGATCGACACGATGGGTGCAGTCCCTTCCTTCACCAGCGTGTCATACAACGAGCCCGATCCACGCGTCACATCGTGCATGATCTGGAAGTCCAGCCCTTCGAGCTCGGGAAGATTGCGCTCGATCGTCTCGTGGGTTGCAGACTCCATTTCATCGATCGTAAGACCGCAGTCGATCTCTACATAGTCGAGGGAAGCATACAGGCGCTCGAGATGCTCACGAAGACGGAAGGTCTTCTGCCCGAACGTCCGGGTCATCTCGAACACCATGTCCCCAAACATGAGTGCGGAATCGAAGATCGAGACGCGGGCGTCAGGCTCAGGGATGAAGGACCCGTTCCAGTAGACAACGCGATTGGCCATGATTACTCCAGTCAGCTAATGTCGTGTCAGCGTACACGGTGTACGAAACCTTAGATGGCGGGCACATCCCGCTCCGCGCCGACCTCCATTCCCATGCCTTCAGTTGCTTCGATCACGCGCATCGTCTTCCACTTGCCTCCTCTGAAGCGCAGGTAGAAAAGCAGAGCCATAACGATGGTATAGAGACTCGCGAAAACCCACGCTGCGAACAAGCCATATCCAAGAACAGACACGCAAACGTAAACGGGAAGGACGACGATAGACGACGATGCCGCCAGAGTCGTATACATCACAAACTTGGTATCGCCCGCCCCCTTAACCGTCGAGGAGAAAGCAATGTAGATGGCTTCGAACACGCAGTAGGCTGCTACAAATCGGAGCAGGATCCGAGTGAGCGCTTTGATCTCGGGAAAGGTATCGGGGTCAGCTCCCGATTCGAACGCGAAAACGAAGATCTGGGGCGCAAACACAAACAGAAGCGCCATGATGCCAGTGTATGTCGAGCTGAGATGGATGGCGGACCACGTGGCCCGAACGGCAATCTCCGGTTTCTCGCTACCCAGATACTGTCCCACGAGCGTGGAGACCGCGATCCCCATCCCGATCATCGGGAGAAAGGCCAGCGTGTTGATGTTGAACGTCACGTTCGTGGCGGCCAGCGCAACACGCCCCAGCTGACCGACGATCATCACGAAGATGGTAAACCCGAACACCTCGAGGAAGAACTGAACCCCGTTCGGAGTGCCAAAACGGAGGATCCGTCGGAAGAGCTCCTTATCTGGCCGCCATGAGGACCAGGTATTGAAGTCACGCCGAAACCGCACCTTCGAGATGAGGATCATGTAGAGCAGCATCTCGAAGGTCTGTGACGCAACCGTTCCCCACCCGGCTCCGTCGATCCCCCACTCCGGGAACCCGAAGTTTCCAAAGATCCACGCATAGTCGAGCACGATGTTAGCAACAGCCGAAGCCATGCTGACCCACATGACCGTCCGCGTATCACCTCTTCCCGTAAAGAAGCACGACAGAGCCTGCTGCCCGAGCAGCGGGATCCAGCCGACACAAAGAATCTGGAAGTACGAGATCTCGAGCGTCTTGATATTCGGCTCGTGGCCCGCCATCCCGAAAATCCACGGGGACAACGGGATCAGCCCCATCATGACGAATCCGGCCGCGATGGCGAAGTAGAATCCCTGCCACACCACCGCTCCCACACGCTCCGGTCGTTTCGCACCCGAATACTGCGCAACAAACGTGTTAACGTAGCCGACCGTACCGAGAAAAAAGGCACCGATCGAAAAACTGAGCATGCTCGCTGGTAACGCGGCTGCCAATGCATCGTCACTGTACCACGCCAAGAAGACGCGATCGACGAAGTGTTTCAGACTCCACGATCCCATGCTGAGGATCAGGGGAATCGCGATCTTCAGCACCTCGCCATATCCACCCGCACCCATCCACCACTTTTTCACACAACCTCCCCCGTCACCTCGTTCCCAGGCTCCAGCCAGGGAACGAAAAAACCGTCACACCAACGGCATCTTCCTATCGATTCCCACTTCATCTGCAATCGTCTCCAAACCCTCCACGTGCCCTTTGTGCATGGGTATCCCTGTCTTACTCCACGCGTCCTTCTTGATCCACTCGATCTCGCCCGGCATATAGATCCGATCATAACCCGGACGCTTCCGCGATTCCCGGATGGTCCGAGTCATCTTATCGATCTCCGCCTTGAAGTCATCGAGGCTCATGAACTTCGAGATGTCTATCGCCTGGACGTAGTGAGCGCCCTGCTGCTGTCCATCGAAATCTTCACCCCGCCGATGAGGCGTCGCCACGCCGAACGGGAGTATTGACCCGAGCACATCCATCATCATCGCCAGTCCCGATCCCTTGATCCCGCCAAACGGGAGCAACACCTTCGCGTCGTGTGGATCGTCGGTCGGGTTCCCGTCTGCATCGAGCACCCAGTCCATCGTCAACTTCTCGCCATAGAGACGCTTCGTCCCGATCCGTCCCCAGGCCGACACCCCGCTCGCCATATCCAGGACCAGCGGCTCCTCTTCTCCCGCAGGCACCGCAAACGCGATTGGATTATTCCCGAGCATACGATCTGCTCCACCCCAAGGAGCCAACCCTGGACTGCTGCTCGAAATCGCCCATCCGATCATGTCCCGCTTGCACGCCATCATCGCGTAGTTGAAGGCCGCCCCGAAATGCCGACTCTGGATCACGGTCCCGATGGCCACGCCCGTCTGCGCCGCCTTCTCGATCGCAGACTCCATCGCCATCACGCTTCCCAGATGACCGAATCCTCCGTTGTTGTCGACCTTCACATACGCCGGCCCTTCATGGATAATTTCAATCTCAGGCCTAGGATTGGTATGCCCCTTCAGACACCGCCGGACATAGCCCGCCACCTGCCGGGTACCGTGAGAGTGAACCCCTCGCACATCCGTCTCCACCTGCAGATCGGCCATCGTCGTCGCGTGATCTTCCGACACGCCGGCCGCCACGTAGATCTCCTTCACATAGCCGTGCAGATCCTCCTGCTTGACCACTACCTCTTGCTCGTTGGGCTCTAGACGGACAACTGGTTCGCTCACGTTTGGCTCACAAATTCGGGTGTAGACTTGACTGCGTGTGTAAATTGCATACTCAAAGAGGCGTGCCAGAGAATTGCGCCAGGAAGTCGCGTGGGGCAATCGAAGCTCGCGGCTTCTTGCCTCCGCTCCGCGCTTCAACTCAAAGACTATGTAGTGTGAAAAATCGCGTCAGAGGAGCGCGCCAAACAATCTCGCGGAGCAAAACGAGGTTGCCTGCCGGCCATAGCCTTGGCGGAGGCCGGCTCCCTGCTCCAAGCGACTTTTCCCTCGTCTTTACAGGCTTCAAGCTCTACGGGTATCTATGAAATTCGACGTCGTAATCATTGGCGGTGGATCAGCGGGATACGCTGCCGCTCGGACTGCAAGCGACCTGGGCGCGGATGTCGCCGTCATCGACAAAGGCCCGCTCGGTGGTCTGTGCATCCTGCGCGGCTGCATGCCTTCCAAGACGCTCCTCCGATCCTCCGACATCATGTCGTTGATGAAACGGGCCGAAGAGTTCGGTCTATCTACCGGCAGGCTTGGCGCGAACATGGCCAGGATCAACGACCGGAAGAAGAAGCTGATCAAGGAGTTCTCCGACTACCGAGCGGGGCAGTTGAAGGACCCGAAATACAATCTCATCCAGGGCAAGGCCGAGTTTCTCGACGCGCACCGCGTCAAGGTCGGGAAAAAGACGATTGAATCCAAGGCATTCATCGTCACGACAGGTTCCGACCACGCACAGATCCCCGTGCCCGGACTGGCGGAGTCAGGCTACCTGACCAGCGACGAGCTTCTCGACAGCCGGGAACTCTACAAGTCGATGATCGTCCTGGGCGGCGGTCCGGTCGCAACCGAACTCGGCCAATTTTACTGCAGGCTGGGCACAAAGACGACCCTGATTCAGCGGAGTGGACACATTCTGAGCGCCTCCGACGAGGACCTGGCAAGACCCGTCGAGGCGAAGCTCCGGGAAGACGGGATGGAGGTCTACACCGACACCCACCTCACAAACATCGAGCGCACGAAGACAGGAGTGAAAGTTTCCTTCACCCACGACGGAGTAGAGAAGACAGCCTCCGCTGCCGTAATCTTCAATGCCCTTGGCCGAACCCCGGCGATCGCAGGCCTGAATCTGGAAGCGGCGGGTGTAGAGGTCGAGGGAAGGCGTATCAAGGTGGACGACGCCATGCGGTCGAACGTGCCGCACATCTTTGCCGCCGGCGATGTCGTCGGGATGCACGAAATCGTCCACATCGCCATCCAGCAGGGCGAAGCAGCCGGCCAGAACGCGGTTGCGGGACAGGAAGAACAACGGGTCGATTACCGTCTACGCGCCGAGGTCACGTTCACAGACCCCCAGGTCGCGACAGTCGGGACGTGCGAGAAGGAATGCCAACTGTCGAGGCGCCCCTATCTCGTCGAAACCTACCCCTTCGACGACCACGGCAAGTCGATGGTAATGGGCGAACTACACGGCTTCGTCAAACTCCTGTGTGACCCCGACTCCGGCGAAATCATCGGCGGCCAGGCAGTCGGCCCCGAAGCCTCCGAGCTGATCCACGAAATCATCGCCGTTATGTACTTCCGCGGCACCGTCTTCGACGTCGCCCAAATGCCCCACTACCACCCAACCCTGTCCGAAATCTGGACGTATCCCGCAGAGGATCTCGCCGATCAGTTTAAGGGTGAAAAGCGCTCTGAGGGATAACAGTCCCAGGAGCCATCTCCGTACATCGTAAGAGCCGTCTCAAGATCGCGAACTCTTCATAGGACGGCTGTCAGTAGCCAGTTGCCCTCTGTCGTCTGTCCTACCCAATATCTCGGATCATGGCGCCCCGGTTCCCGGTAGGGCCACCACAGCCAGGGCTCTCCGCGTCCCCCTCCGTGTCCTCCGTGGATCCTCGCTTTTGATTTTTTTCTGTCACCAGCATCCAGAAACCTCGCCGCCGGAGTCACCCCCTACGAAGTCACTGCCCGCAACTTCCTCGCCATCTACGCCGCCACCAGCACAAACGCCAGTGACACCATAAAGATATTCTGATACGAGATCAGCGCGACCTGCCACCCACCAAGCACCGCCAACAGGCCCTGCGGCAGCATCGCCGCGTTCATAAAGCTCGTGTAGGTCGGCCACCGATCCTCCGGCGCAATGTCGAGCAGGTAGGCCATCGCCCGGTGAACATCCCACTCATCGCGAACCCAGAGAAGACGAACGTCAACGCGTAATAGACGACTCTCAAGTCGAACGCGACCGACAATCCCGCCCACACGAACAGGTCGACTTCGATCGATGGAATCCACGTCACGGTCAAGGGTATGGCGATCGAGAACGCCCGGAACCAGGTCCCGATAGACAGCAGTGCCTGATTCCCCCGGCGCTGACCGATCACGCCCAGAGGACGTTCGAGAACGATCGAACTGAAATACATGAAGGCCACAAAGAACCCGACCACCCGCGAGATGAATAACTGTGGTCACGCCCAACCGATTCGCATGAGGGCGCCTGCCAGCCCGGCCATTACGCTCGACGTAATCAGCGTTTGCACAAAGGCAGGCAGCACCAGATCGGAACCGACGAACGTCATGGCGGACATCATTAGCGCGCCATTCGCGATGAGCAGCCAGAAACTGCGGCGTTAATCGCGCGCCTTTCGACGGTCGGCGATGGTGGAGATTTCGCGTGTTCCGGATTCTCTCAAGCGGAGTCTTGTTGCTTTCCGTGGGACGGCGTGATACGGCCAGCAAGAATGACTGCGGGGGGAATGAACAGACTGGAGATAAGAAACACGTAATGGTAGGACAACCAACTCGCTAGGAGACCGCCCAGAATTGGCATCAGCCCCTGGGGAACGCCCATCGTGTTCATGAAGCTCGTATATGTCGGTCGCCGATCGGGAGGAGACAGGTCGAGCACGAGCGCCATGCGTCCCGTAAACATCCCACTGGTGGCAAAACCATTGAACAGGAACGTCAGGCAGAAATATAGCACCTGGGTACCGATGGCGACCCCACTCCCCAGGAACCAGAGAGGCCGAACCTCTACGTCGGGGATCATTGTCGTCGTCAGAGGAACCAGGATCGACAAAGCGAGCATGTAACTACCGGCTAGGATGAGCTCGCGACTCCCCCACCGGTCGCTTACCCACGCCCACAACGCGTTCGAGAGGATGGAACTGGCCTGGGCGACGGAAACGAACAGACCCACGTAGACGACGCTGATCCCCAGATCAGCGATCGCGAAGGGGACGTAGAACGCGGTCCCCATCATGGCCGTCGCCCATACATACCGCAGGATGAACAGGCGCCGGTAGTCGTGATCCTCTTTCAGGAGTAGGAACCCGCTCTTGAGGTAGGCCTTGATCGGTTCGCGACCCTTGCGAACCTTCTCGATCGGCTCGCGGATCAGCCCGAACGACAGGATCGCGATCGCCGCCAGGACGGCCGATACCAGGAACAGAACGGCGTATGACCTCGGGAACCCGAACCCGCTCCGCTCGCTCAGGATAAACGAGATAAACCCGCCACTGGCCACGGCAAGTCCGCCCCCGAACAGCCGCCTCATCGCGAAAACCCTCCCACGCCCACCTTCCGGGACCGTCTTCCCGATCACATCCATCCACGGAACGTTCGTTACACCCATCAACGACGTGCTGATCGCATACATCGCGAGAAACGCCCCGAGCACCGTCATCGGCTCTTCGCCGGCCATCATCCACGTCGTCGCCGCGATCCCGACCCATAGCACGGCCCGAAGCAGTCCCACCCAGAGGAAAAGAGGCTTCTTCTCTTCTCGCTCCTCGATAATCCTGGAAATAAAGATCTGCGGCCAGGACCAGCCGATCCGGATCAAGCTACGAGCGACCCCGACATACACACTCGACCCGGTTAGCGTCTGGATAAACGCCGGAATCACCGTCTCGGAACTCGAGAACGACATGGCGAACTGCATCAGCCCGCCGTTCAGGATGATCAAGCGGCTGTTGCGCTTTACTTCATCTGGATCACGAGCGCCAGGGGAAGATGAGCTCGAGCTATCGTCTGCAGGATTAGCTGACACGTGGTCTCATTGATTTCCAAAGATAGAGCAACCGCAGAGCATCGAATATCGAATCACGAAGTAACCTTCGGCATTCTAGATTCTACATTCGATATTCGACATTCGATTCTGCCCTAGATCCCTATCGCATACCCATCACGCCGTGGATCCGCCCCTCCCATAAACGAGCCAGATTCTTGATCCATCACAATCCCCTGCGCGCCTCCCACGATCGGCGAAATCGGCGGTAACACATCCAGCTCGTGTCCCTTCTCCGTCAGTGCATCTCGTACCTCCGAAGGAACCCGAGCTTCGATCCTGATCTCCTTGCCCGGCTCCCCGAACCTGAATCGCGGAGCCTCGATCGCCGCCTGGATGTTCATCCCATAAGTCATAAAGTTGGTCATGAACTGCGTGGTCGTCTGCTGGATGCCCCAGCTGCCCGGCGTCCCGAGAGCTGACACGAGTCGCCCGTCTCGCCAGATCTGGCAAGGCGAAAGGCATTGATCGATCTTCTTGTGCGGCTCAATACAATTTGGGCTTCCGGGCACCGTATCCGCCCACTTGATGAAGTTATTGATGAACATGCCCGTCTCGCCAACCGCGACACCGGACCCATAGCCGGAGCCGAGGCTCTGTGTGATGGCCACCGCATTTCCTTCAGCATCCACGGCGTCAAAGTGCGTGGTACACTCGTTGATCCAGCCCGGCTCGGACCCGGCCACGACCGCACCGCTCACCGGAGCAGCGGGGAAATACTCGCCACCCGTGACCGCCGCACGATCCCCGACCAGCGCCCTGCGCTTCGCTGCATAATCCTTCGACAACAGACCGTCGATCGGCGGGCGCTCGGATGCGGCGTAAGCCACACGATCCGCGTTCGAAAGCTTTAGCGACTCGATCAGAAGATGAAGCGTCTCGGTCGTCAGGTGTCCCATCGCGACGAGATCATCGTTCTCGAGCATGTTCAAGGTCTGGAGAATCTGGAATCCTGCGCTCGGCGGCGGAGGCGTGTAGACATCGAATCCACGGTAGTTTGTCGTCACCGGATCAACCCACTCAGCAGAAAAATCCTCTAGATCCTGATGCGTCAGGATCCCGCCTTCCCGGTCGATGAAGTCGATCATGTCCTTTGCCAGGTCACCCTGATAGAACACCTCTTTCCCGCCCTCCACGACCCGTCGAAAGGAGCAGCCGAGCTTCTCCTGGACAAGAATCTCACCGGGCCTCGGAGAGCGCCCATTCGGTGCAATGATCTCGAGTCCGGTCGGTCGCAGCCGTGGGACCGCGCCATCCGTGTGGATGTGATTCTTGACCGTGAACGCGTAGCCGCCTTCAGCAAGCTCGATAGCGGGTGCGAACACAGTCTCACGGTCCATCGTCCCATATGTTTCCAGAAGAGTCAGCCACCCACCACACGCCCCAGGCACCAGGGGTGACTTGATCCCGCCCTCTTGCAGATCTTCTGTCGGATACAGGTCTGGAGTCGCCGCGTAAGGTGTACGACCGCAGTAGTCCAATACGCGCAACTTCTCGTCTGCTGCCGAGTAAGCGAGTGCATACCCGACGCCGGCGATTCCCGACATATACGGCTCGACTACGTTGAGCGCAGCCGCGGTAGCAACGATCGCGTCAAAAGCGTTCCCTCCCTGTAGAAGAATCCTCGTGCCGGCCAGGGTCGCCAACGGATGAGCACTGGCCACCATACCGCGAGTTCCTGTCACCGTTGACCGATGGGTCGTGCCTTCTGTCGAAAACGCCATACTGCCTCCGTCTGCTAAAAAAACGGCCTCCATCCGAACGCTTAGCGTCTTTGGGAGGCCGTGGTATAGGGCGATCAGGTTTCGATCATTCTTCGGGCGGAAACAGCTCCGCCAGCAGCGGGTCGTCGGGCTGCAGTTCCTGGACTCTCGACTTGAGTCGGTTGACTGTCTCCCGAAGATGCTCCATCTCCTGATTCACATCATAAAGCCTTGTGTAAAGCAGCTTGATCAGATTGGCCAACATGTGGTTCCCCATCTGGGGATCCTCTGCCAGCATCTCATCCAGCGCAGACGCATCCAGGATCAGGATGTCCGAGGGGTCTTCGACGACGGTTCTTGTCGACCGAATCTGACCCGTAAACACCCCCATCTCACCGATTACGCGGACAGGAAGCTGGTAGTCGAGCAGATCACCAGTGGCGGATTCGAGCCTGAGTCGGCCATCGAGCAGAACGATCAGTCGTTCATCGATCGTTCGAGGCTCGCTCAGCACCGCACCCGGCGTGACAGACTCCCGTCGGCCGACGTCGACGATGCTCTGTACCTGCGTGTAGTCCAGATCCTCGAATAACGGAATGTCAAGGAGGGTTTTGACCAACTTCACATCATCCGACACAGCGCACCTCTTACTGGGGTTTGACCGCCATCTGTAACCGGGCGAAACCTAAGTAAAGCAAGATCAAAGAAAGCGAGCGCTTGTTCTGAAGTCAAGCAGGGGGTTGCGGTCCCTTCGTTGACCCGGCCTATAGGGAGAGGTATATTGGCCGCTACTGTAGTCTTTCGGGCTCATGGGTTTGATCCAATCCACGAGGTGGTACTGTGTTCCGGTTCTGCTGGGACTGTCCCCTTGTTTTCTCTGCGTCCTCTACTACTCTGCGGTTCAAAGGTTTTTCGATTTCAGCTTAAACAGTACGGAGAAACCATGAATGTCATCGATCTGACGGCGGAGTTCGTCAGCTACAACACAGTGAGCAACCTAAGCAACGCGAAGTGCTCTGCGGCAATGGCCAAGCGCATGCGGGAGGCTGGTCTTTCAGTGGAGCGACTCCAGTACGCCGACCCGAACGGTGTCACCAAGGTCTGCCTCGTGGGCAAGAAGGGTAAGGGCAAGGGCGGCTTGGCCATGATGGGACACAACGACGTCGTACCGGCCGAAGGTTGGGCCTGGGACCCCTTCAAGCTGACAAAGAAGAAGGGCCTGCTCTACGGCAGAGGCAGCGCGGACATGAAGGGCTCAGTCGCCTGCATGATTGCGACGGCTGAGCGGTTCAATGCCCGCGACCTGAAGCAGCCGATCTACGTCGTCGTCACGTCTGACGAGGAAATCAATTGCGGCGGCGCTGCTTGGGTCCACAAGCATTCGAAGACGCTTAAGGGCTGTAAATACGGAATCATCGGCGAACCCACGATGCTCGATGTGGTCTATGCCCACAAGGGATCCTTCAAGATCGATGCACGAGCAAAGGGCCTGGCGACCCATAGCAGTACGGGTAAGGGCACGAACGCAAATCACCTGATGATACCGTTCCTGAACGAAGTCCTTAAGCTGGGAGAAAAGCTGAAGACGGACCGTCGATACACGGACAAGACCTTCACGCCCCCCTACTCACCGTTCAACATCGTCTGGACGGAAGGCAACACGGCCTCCAACATCACCGCCGAGAACAGTGCCGCGCTCGTGAACACACGCCCGATTCCCGGACACGATTGGGAACCGGTCAAGAAGCTGATTCGCGAGATGGCCAAGAAATATGGCGTCAAGGCGAAGATCTCAGACAGCCTGACCCCCCTGAACACCCCCATCGACTCCCGAATCGTTTCAGAAGCGCTCTCGGTCACAGGTAAACGGAAGCCCAAAACCGTATCCTACGGCACCGACGGGATGATCTTCGGGAAATCAATGGAACTCGTCGTCCTTGGTCCCGGCAACATCAAACAGGCGCACACCATCGACGAATGGATCGAGCCCGATCAGCTCAAGAAGGGCGTGGACATCTTCGCGCAGATGGTGAGCCGCTTCTGTATCGAAGATCCAGCCTGATCCATCGCTTGCACAACCGATTCGAGCACCTTCGCGTCTCACCGTGTTGCTTATAGTGACTACAACGGATCAGGTTCCACAAGCCTGATTGCCTCGTGAATTTCAGATTGTTGATGGCGTGCCTCGATATACTGAGTTCAACGGGGTCGGCCACTGCTGCGCACCGCAAGCTTACGACACGCCAGATCTCTTGGACTGGCTCTTCTCGCAGAAACGTGGCGGTCAAGGCCTCTAGAGATGGCACGAGCCGGAAGACAGTCGATGCCCAATCTGCAGAGGCAGAGCAACTCGTTCATTGGAGGATCAATCATGAAGCAGAGCCTGATGACCCTGGTCGCCGACGTGTTGATCGGCACAGTTGGCTCCAGCCTGTACTTCGCCGAGTCTGCAGCCGAAACAGATCAAAAGGTCGAGGCTTCCCCGAACCTTACCACACGGCTTCCTGACCTCCCCCCCCTTTCTATAGAGTGCTCTTCTAGAACGAGACCGTACGCATAGTGGACCATCAGTTGGCGAAGGGTGAGCGTGCAACCGAACATACCCATCCACCAATGGTTGCGTGTTTCGTCGAGGGAGCCACGCTGCTGATCACAGAAGCAGACGGTTCGACAGCTACAAAGACCATCCCAACTGGAGCATTTGTCGAGAGGCCCAGTGAGTGGACGCACGCCCTGGAGAATACTGTAGACACGCCACTCGGTCCTGATCGAGTTTAAAACCAAGTAAAGAGACAAATGGAAACAGACTGGTTCACACCAACAACACCGGAAAGCGTCGGCATTCCCTCGGAGGCAGTCCTTCGATTCTTGAACCGAATCGACGACGAACGAATCAACATGCACGGCATCCTGCTCGTGCGTCACAACCAGATCGCCGCGGAAGGCTATTGGGCGCCCTGGACCGTCGACCGTAAACACCGGATGTACTCGATCAGCAAAAGCTTCGTTTCGCTCGCCGTCGGCATGCTGATCGACGAAGGCAGGCTCAACCTCGACGACCGAGTCGCTGACCACTTCCCAGACAAGCTTCCGGAAGACCCTCATCCATGGGTCGCCGCGTCAACGGTTCGTGATCTGCTAACGATGTCGACCGCCCTGACCCGGACGTCATACACCCGAGACGATCCAGACTGGGTCTGGACCTTCTTCAACAAACCTCCCTCGCATCCGCCCGGCACCCTTTTCTCCTACGACACCTCTGCAACCGTCGTCCTGACCGCCACCGTCGAGCGGCTCACGGCGATGCCGTTCCTCGACTATATGCGTCCCCGTTTCCTGGATCGGATCGGATTCTCGTCAGACGCCTTCTGTATCAAAACACCGGAGGGCTTCTCCTGGGGCGGATCAGGCGTCATCTGCACGCTTCGGGACCTGGCGAAGGTCGCGCTCGTATGCCTGAACGGTGGGAGATGGGGAGAGGAAGAGGTCTTACCGGAAAACTACGTGAGAGAGGCAACAGCGAAGCAAGTCGACAACGCCATTCGGGGGCACGTCGGCTATGGATACCATATCTGGAGAGAAAGGGGCAACGGGTTTTCTTTCCGGGGAATGGGCAGTCAACGAGCGATGTGCTTCCCGGACACTGGATTCCAGGTTACGTATACCGCGGATACTCAAGGCGCTCCGGCAGGGACGGATATCCCCATCGTAGTGCGGGAGGAGTTGCTTCCCCACCTTTCGCACTCGCCACTTCCAGAGAGTCCGACGGCCCAGGCCAGACTTACAGAAAAGATCGAACAACTCCAGATCCAGCCACTGCCGACACCCTCAGAATCAGGAGCAACCCGTGTCGATAGCGTTTGGTACAGCCTGGATGACAACCCGATGGGCATCACCAGAATACGATTCTCCTTCGATGGCGACGAGGGCACGTGGGAATACACGAACGCCCAGGGCGACAACACTCTCCGCTTCGGGATCGGGAAGATGGCCTCGGACAGATTTCCGCAGCGAAACTACTTCGGCAAACAGATTGGCGTGTCTCCCGGCATCGAGTACGAGTGCCTCGCCTCCGCTGCCTGGGTGGACGACCAAACCCTCAACCTCGATGTCCTGATCACTGACATCCACCTGGGCGCCCTGAGAGCCTCATTCGCCTTCAAGGGCGACGAAATCAGCGTCTACATGACCAAACAGGCAGAATGGTTCCTCGACGAATACACCGGATTCGCCGGCGGCAGAAAGGCCTAGCGCATTCAGCGTTCCAGGCATGATAGAGGACCATTCTCGGCGCAGAAAGTCATTCGTTCCCTGGTGCACCGGAATGTCGCGGCACCCGTGTTTGTGCCGGTCGCCCACTTCGGGGCTGATACTCTCTGACTCTCTTGGTGGTGTCCTTGGTGGCAAAACACATTTGATCTTGCCCTGCCTTCTCTCTGCGTCCTCTGCGCTGTCTGCGTTGAAAGCCCTTGACTTTGGTCTGCCGGTCAACTCTTTCCCAGGTTGATCCCCGTCAGCTTCTCGATCGCCTTACTCACTGCAGCAAAGTCATCACTCCCGTGACCAAGCGTGCTCGCCGCCGCATACATCTGGTAGGCAGCCGCCGCAATCGGAACCGGAATATCCATCGACTTCCCCAGATCCAATCCGATTCCAATATCCTTCTTCATCAGGTCGAGAGTGAAGCCGGGCGCATACTGATCCTTGAGCAGGAAGTCCTCTGCCCGGATCTGGAACAGCGTAGAATTCCCTGAGCTGACGCCAATCACCTTGGCCATCGCCTGCGGATCGGCTCCCGCCTTCACGCCCACAGTCAAGCCTTCGGCAATCACCGCCATGTTCGCGCCGCCGATCATCTGATTCACGATCTTGACCGTCTGACCGACCCCGACCTCCCCCACGTGGAAGACATTATCGGGGTTGCCCATCGCCTCGAAGATGCCCTGACAGCGATCGAAATCCTCTTTAGACCCACCGGCGATAATCGTCAACGTACCCGCGATCGCTCCTGTGTCACCACCACTCACAGGCGCATCCATAACGCATACCTTTTTTTGCTCAGCTTCCTTCGCCACCTCACGAATGGTCAGCGGAGAGATTGTCGACATGTCTACGATGAGATTCCCTGCGTTCGCCCCTTCGAGGATGCCGTCAGCCCCCAGGATGACCTCACGAACCTGCAGGTCCGCGGTCAAGCACGTGCAGATAATTTCGACTGCCTCAGCGACCTCCCGCGAGGACCCAACCGAGTGTCCTCCCGCGCCCGACACCTCATCAATCACGTCCTGACGCCTTGCATAGAACGTGAGATCATAACCCGCCTTGATAATATTCAGCGCCATGGGCTTCCCCATGATGCCAAGTCCGACAAACCCTATTTTCTCCATGCTTCCTCCTGAATGGTAGTATTTCCCTGCGGTTCCTCTGCTCATTGACGCACGGAGCTCTTCTCGCCTGTGAAGCCTAGGGCCAAACGCGGTCCCCACTATTCGAGAATCCTGCTATCCGGCACGTTTCCCCACACTCGGCGCCCTCTGCGTTATCTGCGTTCCAAGCTTTTGACTTGTCGCCGAAGGCCACAATTAACCCAATCCTGGAGCTGTAGCCAGATTTTCCCTTTGCCTTCTTCCTGCCTTCGTGTCTTTGTGGTTCCATGGACTCCTGCGTTCTACTTGCCGGTCTCGATGTCGGGACCACGAACATCAAGGCACTCATCTGCGAGCCAGATGGGTCAGTCATCGCGACAGCCTCGACCCCGACGCCAACACACTACCCCAGATCGGGTTGGGCACACTACGACCCTCATGAGATCTGGTCGGCCGTATGCGACGTCTTGACGGATGCGACTGGACAGCTGCGCACTCCTGCACGTGTTGGTGGCATCGCGGTCGCGAGCGTGGGAGAAACAGGATACCCCGTCGATTCAGCGGGTAATCCAACCTACAAAGGGATCGCCTGGTTCGACGGCCGGTCTAAAGACCAAGCAGCCTGGCTGGCGGAACACGTGGGTGCCGAAAAAGTGTACGCGACTTGTCGGATGTCGCTCCAGCCGATTTATGGACTCTGCAAGCTCCTATGGATCCGGGACAACGAGCCCGACGTCCTCGCACGAACCGCGACCTGGCTGAACAGCGCGGACTATGTAGCCTTCCGCCTCTCCGGCAAGAAAGCGACGGATCACTCCCTCGCGTCACGTGCCCTCCTGTTTGACGTCGACCGAAGAGACTGGGCCTACGACCTCCTGGATGCCTGCCAACTCCCTGACCGAATCCTCGCACCGATCAAGCCCAGCGGTGAAGCCATCGGGAATGTCACTATCGAAGCGTCCTCTCTGACCGGCCTGCCGACAAGCACCACCGTTTCGACGGGAGGCCACGACCACGTGTGTGGGGCATTCGGGGTTGGCGTGATCGATCCCGGAACAGTACTGAACTCATTGGGAACAGCCGAAGCGCATTTCCTCCCAATAACGAAACCCCTGAACCGGCCGGAGGTGGCCGCTCAGGGATACAGCGTCGGTGGCCACGTGGCCCGTGACCAATACTACGCGATCGGGGGGCTCTACTCATCAGGTGGTAGCGTAGATTGGGTTTCTCGCCTGCTGGGCAGCCTCGATCACGCCACCATGCTCGATCAGGCAGCCCAAGTGCCCCCCGGGTCTGGCGGCGTCCACTTCTTGCCTCACCTGCGCATCGCGAATCCCCCCTTTGGTGATGCACCGTCGCGCGGTGCGTTCGTCGGGCTCACCGGCGACGTCGATCAGGCCACCCTCTACCGCGCCGTCCTGGAGGGGATCGCGATGGAGGCAAAGCTCTGCATGGACGGACTGCTTTCGTACGCCGACATCGACATACCTGAACGCATCGTGGCGATCGGAGGCTCAACGCGCAATGCGTTGCTGATGTCCATCAAGTCGGCGGTGTATGGCAAGACGATCACGGTTTCAGAAACGGAAGAGGGAACTGCGCTCGGCGCCGCCCTGTTGGCAGGATTGGGCTGCGGCGTCTACAACGACGCTCAGGACGTGGCCCGTCAGGTCAAGCATCAGACCCGCGAGATCAGTCCTGATCCAGAATTGGTCGAGCGATATCAGCAGGTGCTCGTCACCTACACGAATGTCTACCCTGCCCTTAAAGCATTGAACGCACTCATTGACAAGCAGTGCAGATAGGAGAGTCACGTGGAAGACATACAGTGTGCCCTGATCGGCTACGGTGGGATCGCCGAGTTTCACGCTGAGGCCGTTGCCAATCTGGAAGGCGCTCGCATACGGACAATCGTAGGGAGGAGAGACGAGCCGACACGCGCCTTTGCTGACAAACACGCAGCCGATGTCGCCACGACAGACCTGGATACGGCCCTGGCCGACGACGCGATCGATGCCGTCATCGTTACCTCACCATCAGAACTCCATTACGACCAGACGTCTCGCTCGCTTGAGGCAGGTAAACACGTCCTCGTCGAGATCCCGATAGCCATGTCTCACAAAGGCGCCAGAACACTAGCAGGAGAGGCTCGGAAACTCGGCAAGAAGGTTCTCGTCGCCCACACACGACGATTCGACGATGTCGGTCGCTTCACCAAGGAGTTCATCGAATCCGGAAAAACCGGCGCGATCTACCAGCATCACGCCATGAGCTGCTGGTATCGCCACGAGAACGTCGGCTGGACAGGCTACCAACGCAGCTGGACCGACGACGTCCTGTTCCACCACGGCTGTCACTCGGTAGACTTTTCCCTCTGGACGATCGGTCACGACATTCGCCGTGTCGCCGGAGAGCTGGCTCCCCTGCACGAACTGAACGGGACCTCGATGGATTTCAGCATGCTGATCCGTTACGCCAATGACACCATTGCCACGGTCAGCTTGTCCTACAACGCCCACCAGCCGTTCCGCGCCAACCGTTACACCTGCGAGAATGGCTCACTCGAACTGGACGGCAAGGTCGTCCGCTTCAACGGCGACGTCGTCTTCGAGACGCCTGACAACCCCGAAGGCGGCGTCCTCGTCCAAGACCGTGAGTTCCTCGACGCCATTCGCGAAAAACGTGAGCCCTCCTGCAACGCCGACGACGCGCTGAGAGCCCTCCGTCCCCTCCAGCAGGTCTACGACCAGATGGTCACCGCCGAAGGCGAACAGCGCTACAAACGCCCTTGGGATCTGTAGGCGGACTTTTGGTATCAGCCCCGAAGGGAAGCCCGATAGTTAGCCAGGGATGACGCGAGGCCGAAGGCCGACCGGACCTCCTGGGTCGCACGATCGGCTACGCCGACATCATGATGTTGAGCCCCGACACGACCAACCAGCAGAAACAGAGACTCGAGATCATTGCCTCCCAGGGACATCGGGCCAAGCAACTGGTCAGGCAGCTACTCGACTTCAGCCAACAGAGGACGACCACCAGAGCAGCACTGTACGTCACCGCTCTCGCCACTGAGGTCGCTGGCTTGATGGAGCAGACAGTTCCTGAGAGCATCAAGATCAGGTGGGTGTGTGCGAACGACGGATTCGCTCGAACCAGGGCGAACGTAACTCAGATCCAGGAGACCATCACCAACCTGGTCGTAAACGCTCGAGACGCAATGCCCGATGGAAGAACGATCACGATTTCCGTGAAGCGTGTAGAGGTACCGGAGGTAGCCCAGCTTGTGACACCGGCAACAGAGGGATCAGATCTGTCACCGACGGGAGGCACGTGGGTCCCCATCGTTGTGCAGGACGTGGGATCCGGTATGCAGCGCGATGTGATCTGACGCGTGTTCGAACCCTTCTTCACAACCAAGCCGGAAACGAAGGGAACCGGTTTGGGGCTGGCCCAGGTATATGGAATCGTGAGACAACACGATGGATACGTCGACCTGCAAAGTGAAGTGGGTGTCGGAACGACGTTTACGGTCTACCTATCGGAATCTGCCGAGAAGATGCAGGCCGATGGCTTGCAGGACGCACGGATCGTGAGAGGCGATGGGGAAACGGTGTTGATTGTGGAAGATGGCGCCATCGTGTTGCGAGCGGTCAGTGAGATGACCGATACGCTCGGTTACAATGTGATCGAGGCAGAGAACAGAACCGAAGCGCTCGATATCCTGAGAGACCAGCCTACACAGATTGACATCGTGCTTACGGGCGTCTTGATGCCGGGGCTAAGCGGTGTAGAGCTGGCAAGGAGGGCGAGAGAAATCGATACTGGCCTCCACGTCGTGATGATGACCGGGCACAGTATGAACTAGGAAGACGGTACCGACTCGGAGAGCCTGCAGAACAAGCCGATCACGATCCGCGAACAGGCTACGTCTCTCAGCTTCTACTCTGACCTACACCTCAAAATCGGATGGAAATAGTGGTAGGTCTGCTCGCTGCACGCCTCGAGCATCTCTCCGATAGTTAGGCCATCAGACAAATCCTTCTCACGAATCTCGATGCACTCGCCTGACCTCAGTGTCACCTCAACCAACGCTGATCACCGTGACGATCTTCTGCTCGCGCGCAGACTGGTAGGCCGCTTCGACGATCTGGGTGCCCCTCAGGCCATCGAGACCGGAGGCGATCGGAGTATTGGACGTTTTCGTGCAGTGGGCAAAATCGGTGAGGATACCTGAGTAGTAATCCGGGAAGACCACCACTTCTTCAACCACGTCGTCTCCACGCACAATGCGGAGTGTCTTCCCGAGGAACAGTGACCCTTCGGACCCGTAGACCTCGAGTAGGTTTCCCCCGTTTGGTACCGTGCAAGTCGCCGTTAACGAGCCATGGCAGCCGGACTCGAATGCAACGAGTGCGTGCGCCGTTTCCTCGACCGGCCAATCGAAAACGCGAGAAGAGCCCATATAGGCCACTCGTACAATCTCGCCAGCGAGGAAGCGGAACAGATCCAGGTAGTGAGTAGCGACGTCTATCAACACGCCGCCTCCGCTCTGAGCGGGATCGAGCCTCCACTCATCTGCTTCACGCGGGGTCCACTTGGCGAGATGCGCACGGAGTTCGATCAGCGTTCCCAGATCTCCGTTCCGGATCAGGTCCCGAATTCGTTGGTAGATCTCCCATCCGCGGAGGACGTAGCACGTGCCAAGCGTCACGCCTGCATTGTTACAGGCTTCGATCATGTCACGGCACGTGTCCGACGACATCGCCATTGGTTTCTCGCAAAGGACGTGCTTGCCCGCCTGCGCGACAGCAAGAACGTGGTCGCGATGGTGAACGACCGGGCTCGACACGTAGACGGCATCGATCGTCTCGTCGGCCAGCAACGCTTCGACGGAACTGACACCGTTTGACGCACCATGAGACGCAGCAAGATCACGCGCCCGACACGCATCACGCACCATCAGCGTCTGGACGGCGTGCCCCTCGAGAGCATTGATCGCCGGCATCACTCGCCTCTGCGCCACAGATCCGGCGCCCAAGATTCCCCAGTTCACCGTGGGGTCCTATGCGTCAATCTGGACAACACGCGACTCCTCCCTCGACTCCTCAGCCAGAAAACCAGTCAGGTGGCCATACACCGAGTCCTCGATCCGGGTGCAAGCCAGGGACGGCTCCCCTCCTGAAACGAGATCGACGAAGTCTTTTGCTAGCCGAAGATCTCCCCCGCCGTGACCGCCGAACGCGCCGTGCACGTCACCCGACTCGTTCAGATCGATGCGATCCTCACTGTATTCGTGACCGGGACGCGGGTCGATGTGCCGTACACAGAAGGATTGGTCCTCGAGCACCCCGTGGATCTCCCCTTCCGTACCGATCAGGTGAATCGACCGAGACGGACGAGCAGTCCCGCCGACCATGTTGTGGGTGGCCGTACATCCATCCTCGAAATTGATTGCCACCGATTGGTGATCCACCACATCGTTGTCGCATTTCCACACACAGCGCCCATACGGATTGCCACCCTCGAGAGAAGCAACCTTGTCCTCGATCGTTGGGGCTTCGATATGCTCGAGGCTGTCCCAGACGTAGAAGGACCATCGTTTCGGATGATCGATGTAATGTTTGCGCGCCGAATAAAGGCAATCCGTTTCGATCTCACAGTCGACCAGACATCGCTCACCCGCTCCTTTGGGCGCCATTTCCGGACGAAACTGGGTGTTCGTCCCAAAGCTGCTGACCGCGACAGGACGCACACCGCTCTTCATCCACATGATCAGGTCGAGATCGTGACAGCACTTGGCCATCAGCATGCCCGAGTGGCACCGGTCCTTGCTGTTCCACTTCCCCCGAACAAAACCGACCGCCATATGGTGGTAGCTGACGTGCTCGACGGTCTGAACATTGATCACCCGCCCAATCTCCCCGGCCGCGACCCGTTCACGAATCCGGTAGTAGAACGGCGCATACCGCAGGACGTGACAGATCATCACCTTTCGGTTATTCGATCGGGCCGCCTCGACGAGCGACCACATCTCCTCGATCCCCGTCGCGAACGGCTTCTCCAGGAGTAGATCGTATCCCGCCGCGAGCAGCGGCAGCGATGTCTCCACGTGCTGATGGTCCATCGTCCCGTTGATCACGCAGTCGGCAAACTGCGGCACGCTAGCCAGCGCTTCTGCCGTTTCGAATCGCCTGCCATCCGGGATGTCGAACCGGTCGCCCGTCTGCTGGCGACGCAGGTCATTCGGGTCAGCCATCCCCACGATCTTCAGTTCGTCAGGATGCTGCTCTGCATAGGAGGCATAGGTCAGGGCTCGGTGGCCTGCACCGACGATCACTGCGGTAATTGCCATGGTTCTCTCAAACAGAAGGAGCCGGATCACCAACCCCGCTCCGCGTTACAGGTTCAGCCCTTTGAACCAGTTGACGAACATCGGCATGATATCTTCCGGTTCAGGTAGGGTCGGATGCCACCGCTTCTCGTGCTCGAACATCACGTAACCCTCGTAGCCGCGCTCCTTCAGGAGGTTGAGCGCCTTCTCCAGCGGAAGCTGTCCCGTACCGGGTGGCACATACTTCCAACCATCCTTCATCGCGTTCTCCTGGTCCGGATCGTAGACCGCGTCCTTCACGTGCGTGTAGTAAACACGGTCACCAAGTGCGGCCAGCGTATCGGCTGGATCCTCCTCGCCGACACGAGACGTATGCCCCACGTCCCAGAGAGCCCCGAAGATCGGGACGGTCACGCGATCGAGCAGCAGTTTACAGTCGGTCGATTTGATCCAATGATCGTGTGTCTCGAACACCCACTTGAACTGATCGGCGCCATCCAGCGCAAGGATCTGTCCCATCATGCCTTGCCCGATGTCAGCCAGTTCCTCCTTCGACTTCTCGTCTGCGTTCCCGACGCCGAAGACACGAATGTTCGGTACATCCAGCTCCGCTGCGACGGGAATCGTCCGCTTTGCTTCTTCGAGGTTTGCCCTGGCCAGGGTGTCGTCACAGATCTTCAGGCTCGAACTGATCCCGCACACCGACAGACCTGCATCTCCCAGCTTCCGCTTGGTCTCCACGATGCTGGTCGTAAACTCGGCCAGCGTGGTGACGTCGATTTCTCCCTGAATGCCACGAAAATCCACCCCTTCGTAGCCGAAGGCACTCCCCTTTTCGATTACGGTGTCCAGATCCCATGCTGGGCAACCCAACGTGGTAAACGCCATCTTCATAGACTCACTCCCTTTCAGTCAATCCACTTCGGACCGACAAGCGGCCGACGTGGCATGGTATATCGTGTCGGCGCATCGGATCCCACATCGCTGCCCGCCACGCTTTCGAGGCGACGCTGTCCGTCGATGTCGGATGAGAGACGCGGATCGCCCTCCGGTATGGCAAGCAGCGAATAGCTGCTGAGCTCGCTCAGAAACGCCCCCTTGATGAACGAGACATCCTTAACCGCGAACCCTTCGGGCAGGTCCGTCATGGGCCCCGTCCACAGGTTTCGATCCCAGCTGACATCCGCCGTCGCGTCATGGATAGTCATTGCGCGATTCGGGTTGGTCGACTGAACCACATTCGCGGAGATGCGGATCCCGACCGGGGCAAGGCTACGCCCTCTCTGTCCGTGACCAAAGGCAATATCGGTGAATGCCGCACAGTCGATCACCGTGTTGTGCGCGAAGGTTACGTTCTTGACCTGCCAGTAGCTGTTCAGAGCCGCATCAGGAACGCCGCTGAGAATGGTCAGGGCTGCGCGGTTTCCTCGTCCGGTCAATCCCTCGAGGTGATTGTTCACGATCACGTGACCCTCACCCATCACCCGAACACCGCCTGATCTTGCCTTCCCGTTTCCGACGAACCAGTTACCTTCAACCCTGTTTCGGTTCCCATGCCGCAGGGAAACCGTCCCCGCGCTGCTGACGAATGCGTTCCGCCGGATCACGTTCTCACACGACTTGACAGAGATGATCTCGGCCTCCCCATCGCAGTTCTCGAACAGGTTGTCCTCGACGACGGTCTGCGAGACCTCCATCGATCGCGCGCTGGTCCCGATCCGGATCGTCTCACCCCCATTGTGCCCAAGGTTGGGACGCCCGGCGAAGTAGTTGTGATCGATACGATGGTTGTTGGGCTCTCCATTCAACCAGACCACCACAGCCTGCCCGACGTGCGTCTGCCCCTTGAAGTAGCAGTGGTCGACTCGGTTCCGGCGGCCATAGACGGAGACCCACTTGTAATTGACCTCAGAATCCTCCGGATTGTAATCGATGATCGCGGTGTCCGTTAGCCGGCACTCCTGGGCGGACTCGCCTCGCCCGGATCCGATGGAGATGACGCTGCCCCCGGACAGGGATCCGTCACGGAACACCAAGCCGGTCACCACGAGATGCTTGCCAAGTATCCGTAGACGGGACTGCCCCGTAAAGACTGTCTTCCCGGGGTCACGCGCCGCCAATACAATCGGGCGGCCCGGCTCGCCTTCTCCCTCGAAAACCAGATTTACATCCCGCCATTCGTCACCGGAGCGAAGCACGATCGTATCGCCCGGGGCGAGCCGGGTGACATACTTCTCGAACTGCTCCGGGTCCCGGACGAAGACGTTCCCCGCCTCCACTGACGAGCCGGCGACGATCCACATCGCCACAATGAATGCGAAAACCCTCATGCGCTCCCCTTGTTCCCCCTGGCAGATCTGATACAGTTCAGGCGCGCTTGTAGATGAGCGGCACCAGTTCATCATTATCGATTAAGTCGCCAACAGACAGCCCGTCCACATACGACTGAGGAAGGACGTTCTTGTTCCCGTTGAATGTCGCCCCGTCCGGCATGAAGGCGCAGGTCATCGCCCGCCTTAGTCCGCGCGTCATGTTCGCGCCCGCACCGTGTACGGTCAGTCCGTTATGGAACGAACAACTCCCGGCCTTCATCGGTGCCGCCACTGGATCGACATCCTGAAGGACTGGATTCTCTTCGAATATGTCCGACATCGGTCGATTCGTCGACACGTCATCGTAACAATCGTGATGGGAGCCGGGGATGAAGTAGAGACAGCCGTTGTGTGGCGTAGCATCATCGAGCGCGATCCAGATCGAAATCGCTTGATCGGAGGAGAACGACCACTTCGTGTTGTCCTGGTGCCACGATGTCGGATTCCCGTAGGGCATCTTGATCAGCGTTTGGTCGTGCCAGACCCGGATGCCGTCAATACCTTCCAGGTCCGCCGCCATCTTCCCGATCCGCTCGTCCAACATCAGCGCCTTAACCCGCTCGTTGTCCATCCAGAGCTGGATCCGCTGCTTGAAAACCGCCGAGTTCGACCCGGAGAAGACTTTCCCTTCCTCACCTGGGAGACGCGCATCACCGCGGAGGTCGACCGCCTCATCCACTGCCGACCGCCATTCCGCGAGCTCGTCATCGGTTAGAAAATCGTTGATGACGACAAACCCGTTCTCACGGTAGCCGCTAATCTCTTTCTGCATCAGCTCATGTCTCATAACGCCTCAGCTTCCCCTCAGCTTCGCTGTTTCCGCCTCGTCTATAGTCATATCTTCAGAATCGATCACAACTCCGTATGAAGCCAGCGCCGCCTCCAGAGATACGCGGCCCTGCAATACATCCTCGAGAACAGCCGACGGATCGCGACTATAAGGATCACCATAACCGCCCCCTCCCGGTAGCCTCAAGGTGACCGAGGCGTCGGCCTGGAGGTCGTAGGTCGCCTTTGGGGGCAGGCGTGTGCCATCGGACAGATACAATTCGCCCGCCTGCCCGTCCGCACCTCCCAGGAATCCACGTGGCGCGAATCGGGTTCGATCATACATGCAGCTGTGTTGGGCAGGCAGATCACTATCGACAGCCAGAACCATCTCCTGAGACAGCCCCCCTCGGAATCGCCCCGCCCCTCCTGAATCGCTGATCAGCGCTCGCTTGACCATGCGAACCGGCGAGACGGCCTCGATCGCCTCGGCGGGCACGCCACGGATTCCGCTTGGGAAGGCGGTGGCCGAGAGCCCGTCGGCGACAGCACTTGCACCCATCCCCCCTGCGGAGAAGAAGATATAGGCAAAGCGACGCCCGTCGGGGCCGACACCTTCGAGTTGCGTGTTCCACAGACCGGCTGATCCGTCTGCAAGAACTCGCTCGGGAATCACCTTCGACAACGCGCCGAAGATCGCCTGGCTCAAGAAGTGGCCAACCAGATGACGCGCCCCAACGGCACACGGGAACTCCGCGTTCAGAATACACCCTTCCGGAGCCCTGACTTTCACGGGTCGAAAGCTCCCCTCATTGTTCGGGATCTCCGGGCTGATCGCACACTTCAGTGGATACGTCGTATAGGCGTGCGTGTAGTTGTAAACGACGTTGATCCCCCAGTTCACCTGGGGCGAACTCCCGGCGTAATCCACGACCAGATTCCGATCTAGGATGTCCACAGCGATCTTGATCTGGAGCGGCTCGTCATACCCGTCAATGGAGACCTCGTCATCGTAACGTCCATTCGGGATCTCGGCGATTGCGTCCCGTGTTCGTTCCTCTGACCGATCGAGGATTAGAGTCGAAAGCCCCTCGAGATCGCCGATATCATACTCCTCCATCGTCGCGATCAGCTTGGCAGCACCCACATCGTTCCCCGCTTGCTGCGCATACAGATCCCCCACCACCTGGTCTGGTTCCCGTACGTTTGCCCGCAGGATGTCGATCAGGTCTCTGTTCAGTTCACCCTTGCGGAACAGAAACATGATCGGAACGTTGACGCCTTCCTCGTAGACCTGACGAGCGCCCGCCCCCAGCGTGCGCCCTCCAATATCCATCGCGTGACAGGTGTTCGCGAACCAGCCGACCCCTTTCCCATCCTTGAAGGCCGGCGTTACGACGGTGATATCGTGAAGGTGTCCAGATCCGAGCCAGGGATCGTTGGTCAGCAGACTGTCCCCCGGTTCGAGGGTCTCCAGCGGATGCTTCTTCACGAAGTGACGTACGCACGTCGCCATCGTGTTGATGTGCCCGGGGGTTCCCGTGACGGCCTGGGCGAGCATGTTCCCTTGCGCATCGAACACACCGGCCGAGAGGTCACCCGCTTCGCGCACCACGGTCGTGAACGAGGCGTGCATCAACGCCGCCGCCTGTTCGTTCACGATCGAGATCAGACGACTCCAAAGGACCTCGAAGGTCACGGGATCCATGGACTTGTTCACAACATCCTCTCGAGAAGGAGGGCACGGTCTTCCCGCACCGTCACGCGCCAGCCTGCCGGGACAACAGTGGTCGACTCCGCCTCTTCGACAATCGCAGGGCCCTGGATCGTTCCCGCTGCAAGGGAGTTCCGGTCATAGACCGCCACATCCGACGCCCCATCACGATCGAAGGCGATGGGGCGAGTGGTTGCAGCGTTTTCGCTCTCCACCACCTGGTGGCCGGCGGCGATATCGATCGTCTGCCTGGGACCGCTTACCGTGACCCGCCAATGCACGACCTCTATAGGGACCCCTTCGCAGGTTCGACCAAACATACGCGCGTATTCTGACTCGAACGCGGCTACCAGTCGTGACACGAAACGGTCCTCAAGGTTGTCATCTTCGACCAAGACCCGAATCTCGTGCCCCTGCCCCACGTATCGGATATCCACGGCGATCTCGAAAGCGACATCCGCATCCGCTACACCGGCCCCAGTCACGACCTCTCGACCGGAGGTCAGCATCTCATCTAGAAGACTACGCAGCCGTTGGATATCGAGATCCTCCACTCGGCACACGTAGCTTCGCGCGAAATCGAAACTGATCGGTGCAAGGAGAAGACCGAATGCGGATCCAACACCGGCGATCGGAGGCACGAGGACACGATCGATCCCAAGCCGTGAGGCCACGCCGCAAGCGTGCACAGGCCCGGCGCCCCCTGTCGCGACCAACGCGTAGGATCGAAGATCGACGCCGCGTTCAGCGGCGTGTACCCTCGCCGCGCTGGCCATGTTCTCGTTGACCAACTGATGTATCCCGTGGGCCGCGCTCAAGGCATCGCCACCGAATTGATCGGCTACCGTCGAAAGTGCTGCCCCCGCCCGGTCGACGCTCAGGGACATCGATCCGCCGAGGAAGTAGTCCGAATTCAGGTAGCCAAGCAGAAGATCCGCATCCGTGACGGTCGGGCGATCCCCTCCCCGGTCATAGCAAGCCGGACCGGGAGACGAACCTGCGCTCTCGGGTCCCACCGCCGGCAACCCGAGCGCGTTCACGTGAGCGATACTCCCTCCCCCAGCCCCGATCTCGATCATATCCAGCACCGGCACGAGTAACGGAAGACCAGAGCCCCGCTTGAACCGGTAGACTCGCGCAACTTCAGATTCCGTCGTAACAGGAAAGGTTCCTTCTATGGTCAACACCGCCTTGGCTGTTGTCCCGCCCATGTCGAACGCGAGAACCCGATCAAGTCCGGCTTTCCGTCCCCACTCCGCCGCGGCGAGTGCGCCTCCACAAGGGCCGGACTCGACAAGCCGGACGGGAAAAGCCTCAGCCGTCTCGACGGAGCAGCTCCCACCATTCGAAAGCATTACGTGGAGCGGTGCGTTGACACCCGTGTTCGCCAGCCCATCTCCGAGCGACCCCAGATACCGTTCGACCAGCGGTTGTACGTATGCGTTCGCGACAGTCGTCGAACTCCGCTCGAATTCCCGGAGCTCGGGAGCCACTTCGGAGGACAGCGTAACCGGACAGCCTGGGAGATGGTCTGCGATGGCGTCTCGGAGGATGGTCTCGTGATCGGGGTTCGCGTAAGCGTGCAGCAAACAGACGCCGACCGATTCCACGTCGGCATCTCGCAGCTGGTCGCACACGGCCGCCACCGAAGACGTATTCAGCGACGACCTTACGCTCCCGTCCGGATTCAGTCGCTCATCTACTTCGAGCCGATATCGACGCTCCACAAGCGGTTTCGGAAGCTGCATCCGCAGGTCATAGATGTCATACCGTCCCTCACGACCGATTTCGAGCGCGTCGCGGAAGCCCTGTGTGGTCACAAGCGCCGTTTTGGCGCCCTTCCGCTCGATCAGGGTGTTGGTAACAAGCGTGGTACCGTGGATGACCCGGGTGACGTCCTGGGCAGACATCCCGGGACGCGTGAACAGCTCGCTCAGGCCGTCGAGTACTCCCTCCGACGGATCCGGATAGGTCGTCAGGGTCTTCACCACCTCGAAGGCTCCCGTGGACGCGTCTACAACGACGATATCCGTGAAGGTCCCTCCGATGTCGATGCCGAGTGCAAAAGCCACGTTAAGTCGTCCCGATCCCCTTGGCGATCTCGCTACGCCGGTCGCCCTAAGTCCCTGATCTGATTCCGGTTAGGTCCCCGTTTTGGCGGCGAACAGTATACTCCCTCGAAGAATCAGTGTCAATCCAGCCAACCGCCGGGACAGATTGACAACGAGGTAGGCTGGGGCTATAATCAGCCGTCTCGGAGTCGAACAGACCCTCTTCCCGTGGCCTCAAGATGAATCTGCTAGATATCGTCAACCAGATCCTCGACCAGACCGACGACGGTGCTTCGGAGCGCGCCAACCTGCTAGGTCTGCCCAGTGCTTTGGTCGGGATCGACCTGGAGCAGCTTTCTGATCACATCAACCGGCATCGGGAGCGCATGCAGAAGCAGTTGGGGCACCCCGTTCACGAGGCCGTTGCCCTCCTCGACCTGCTGAACACGCCTGACCTTCCTTACTCCATCGACGACTTCTGCGTCTTGAGGAAAGACGCGATGCAGGACCTGATGCAGGCGGCCATCTACGACAAGCTGACCGGCCTGTTCTCGAGGAACATCATGGACACGCGGCTCCGCGAGGAGTATCGGCGCGCCAAGCGCTATGAGCTCCCACTATCCGCACTGTTCGTCGACGTGGACGATTTCAAGGCAATCAACGATACCTACGGTCACGCCGAGGGAGACCAAACACTCACCTTCCTGGGGCGATTCATCCTCGATCGCCTGCGAGAGGTCGACATCCCTATCCGGTATGGTGGTGAAGAGTTTGTGATCATCCTCCCCCACACAGATGGCGAGACGGCGCTCAACCTGGCGCATCAGCTCCACGACGGCATCGGGAGCGCGCAGAAGAACGCGGGACTCGCGCTTCCAGTCACCATCAGCATCGGTGTCGGAACCCTCACGCCAGAGATGTCCAGCGAATCCGAACTGATCGACGCAGCCGACAAGGCCGTTTACCTCGCCAAACAAGAGAAGAACCGCGTCTGGCCCGAATTGAATGGGCATGCGGTCGACGCCTCCGCAACCGCTTCATGACCTGCCAGGAAACCCCGTTTCAAGGGGGTTTCTCTTGACACCCATGAACCACTTTTGTAGTTTGGTTTATTCTGCGACGGCTTGAAAGAGCGGGAATAGCTCAGCTGGTAGAGCACCACCTTGCCAAGGTGGATGTCGCGGGTTCGAGTCCCGTTTCCCGCTCCATAATAATCCGCACGGTCCGCTAGACGCCACGTTTAGCGGACTTTGTCTTTTGTTGGAGTCAAGGCGTGACCACCGAACTGTCCACAACCCTCGAATCTCTGAAGTTTCCAGACCTCAAGCTCTTTGCTCCGGGCCCCCACGAACTTTCACCTGCAGTTCGGGAGGTCCTCTCCAAATACCGGGCCACCTTCACGCATCGGGCCACGGAGTTCAAGACCTGCTACGAGGAAACGGAGCACCTCCTCCGAGAGACCTTCCACGTCCCGGAAAAGGACCGTCCGCTGATCTTCGGACATACGGGAAGCTATAACTGGGAAATGGTCGTCAACAACACGCCGTCGTCGTTTCGAACGCTCAGCCTCGACATCGGGTCGTTCTCCAAGCGATGGGGCCAGGTTCTGGCCGATCGCGGGCGCCACGTCGAGATCCTGAGTGCTGATTGGGGTGATGGGATTACCCCGGATGCCCTTCAGGCTGAACTCTCGAAGGGTTACGACCTCGTCCTGCTGATCCACAACGAGACCAGCACTGGTGTGGCGTTGGATATTGAAGCCCTATGCGATGTCGTTCGGCACCGTTCACCCGACATCCTGATCGGCATCGATGCTGTGAGCATCGCGGGGGCTGTGGACGTTCGGATCGATCAGCTGCAACCGGATTACTACCTCTGGAGTCTGCAGAAGGACTTCTCGATCCCGACAATCGGATCGGTGATGATCGTCTCGGACCGGGCGATGCGGTTGGCGGAGACCGTCGAGAATCGTGGGTATGTGCTGGATATGGTGGAGTGGGTGGCGCGAGCCGAGAAGCATCAAACCCCCATGACGGTTCCGGACCTGACGCTCCGCTGCATCAGCGCAAGACTCCGTGAAATGCAGACAGAAGGTGACGCGCGGTTCGACCGCCACAGGGCATTGACAGACGCTCAACACGCCTGGGCGGAGAAACACGGCCTTTACTTGCTATCCAAACCCGGTTTCGAGAGTCCAACCCTCAGCACCATCTCTGTTCCGGATGGTCTAACCGGTCCGGGCCTGACGGCGGCGGCGAAGGAGCACCTGAATGCCCAGATCGCTCCGGGATACGGATCGACGGCCGAAGGTTACATACGGATCGCCGCGATGGGAATGACGTCGGAAGAAGAGATGGGGCAACTGCTGGATGGCCTGACCGCCATCATCGAGAACTGGGATCAGCTGAACGGAGCAAGCTAGCAGCGAATGAATCGTCCGTCCTCCATGGTTTGCCCAGGCTGCGGCAACCTGATCAGCACCGAGGAGACCGCCTGTCCGATCTGTGGTGCCAAGCACCCCAATCTATTCGGACTCGGCCCCTACCTCACGCGGCTCTTCGGACAGCAGATCGACATCCTGTCCCTGATCCCGACCGCCTGCATTGCACTATACGTTCTCTCACTCGTGTTGGATCTTGGTGCGACCCTTACGACACGTGGCGGCATCTTCGGGATGCTCAGCCCCGGTCGTCGCCCGCTGATCCTGCTCGGGATGACAGGGGGTGGGCTGCCATGGTGGACGAACCTTACAGCGATCTACCTGCACGGCAGCTTGCTTCACATTCTTTTCAACTTCATGTGGATACGCCAACTGGGGCCCGAGGTAGGTCACCTCTACGGGCCAGCGCGATTCTTCATCATCTTTACAGCAGGCGGTGTGTTTGGCTTCGTGCTATCCAACCTGAGCTCGGGTGCGCCAACCATCGGTGCATCGGGTGCGATCTTCGGGCTGCTCGCGGCTTTGATCGTGTATGGCAGGAACCATCAGGGCAGTGTTGCAGCCATGATGACCCGTCAGGTCTGGCAGTGGGCAATCCTGATGTTCATCTTCGGTTTCATGATGAGTGGGGTTAACAACATTGCCCATCTGGGCGGGTTCATCGGTGGGTGGATCGCGAGCCAGGCCCTCGTCGGTGGAGCAGCATACAAAGAGACCCGCCCCGTCATCCTCTTTGCGCTGGGTCTTCTGGTTCTCACCGGAGGAGCCTTTACCATGTCCCTCATCAACTACTGGCCTGTACTGTTCCTTCGCTAGACCGACCTCCTGGTCCCATCCCAATGAAGGCCGTCTTCCGTACCGTCAAGCCAGTCAAGATCCACCACCACGTGATCAATCGTTTTCCGGTTGTTGGTGAACACAATCTGTAAACGCCCTGGCCGATCCAGGATCATCGCGGGATAGTGGAACTGTCCTTCACCCGTGACGAGATCTCTCCGGACCGGCCAGCTCTCACCTTCATCCTCACTGACGGCGATCGACAACGGATTGCGAGCCTCCGGATTGCTGTTGTAGACAATCACAAACCGCCCGTCCTCCAGACGAACAGCGTCCAGACCCGCGAACGGTGAGGCGAGATCGCTCAGGGTCGCAGGAGACCAAGTCCACCCTCTGTCCTCCGAAACACTCTGCAGAATACGGCCCTGTCCACCACAAGGCCGAAGCAGCGCGAGAACAGACCCGTCTGATCTCTCGAGCAACGCCGGATGCTGGTTCTTCTCCCCCTCGATCCGCCCACACATCTCCCACGATGCGCCCTCATCCGCGCTCGACCAGATCCTCGAGTTCCCATCGTCGTACTCCACCCCAATCAGAACCGTGCCGTCCTGCGTGACCAGGGGTTTACATCGAGGAACGTTCCCCCACTTCTCATCGATCATCACGACATCCGACCAACTGATTCCCCGGTCATCGGACCGCTTCATCCTTAGATCGCACGTACGCCAGCGCACCCCCGGCCCCGCCGGCCCATCCAGATCACCGTGCATCGTCCCGTAGACACAGTAGAGTTCGCCCGAGTTGTTCTGATACAGAACGCCATTCCCTTCAGGCTTTCCCTCAGTGTCCGCCACGACAGACAGATCACCGAACACATCATCCCCTGGGCTACGCCGGGCCAGAACCCAGGCAGCATCAGGCCTCGCCTCTCCACTACCGGCATAGTACCCGACGAGCACATCACCATTATCGAGCTCAATCAGGACGGAGCAATGACACGAAGGATATCGCTCCGAAGGTTCAGCAACAGCTTGCCAGCTTAAGATGGACACGGGTCACTCCCAATTTGAAACTGCGAGAAGTAAAGAGAGAAGAATCAGTTTCAGCCCCGCAGGGGCGACCGACAGTTAGCAAGGGGCGGGAGGCCCTGCAACGAAGGGGTCAGGCAGCCAGAGCCGCGCTATACGACCTCTTCGCTCATCCAAAGAGCCCTCGGCGCCAGAACACGCTGCCAAGATTTTGTCAGTGAACGATCCCGAACAGACACTTCAGATACCGCCCCTCCGGAAACGAAACCGGGGCAGGATGATCGATCGCCTGAAGATGGGATTTCACTATCTGCACGGCCCGTCCGGCAGCAGACGCCGCGTGCTTCACGATCGTGAAGAACGATTCGTAGTCGATCTGTGTGGAACACGACGCCGTGACGAGAAGCCCACCCGGCCGGATCAACTCCACTGCCTTCCGATTCAGGCTGATGTAGGCCCGAGTCGCCTGCGGAATCGCACGCTGCGTCTTCACAAACGCCGGTGGATCCACCACGATGCAATCGAAAGTCTGTTTGTTCGCCTTACATTCCTTCAAGTAGTCGAACACGTTTGCGGCAATACATGGGTGCGTCTCGGGGTCGAATCGGTTGAGACGGAGGTTGTGCTCTACCAAATCGATCGCCGGCTGCGACACATCCACGCTCACTACCATGCTCGCCTTGCCTCTGGCAGCGAAGATCGAGAAGCCGCCCGTATAGCAGAAGCAGTTCAGGACATCGCGATCGCGGGAAAAGGTCTGGAGCGTTTGCCGATTCTCACGCTGATCCAGGAAGAATCCCGTCTTCTGCCCTCGCCGAACATCGATCGCGAACAGCGCACGGTTCTCCGACACCTCGATCAGGTCAGGCGGCTCGTCACCAGATATAAGACCTGTCGGAAATTCGGCCAACCCGTCGGCACGACGTGTGCCCACATCGCTCCGCTCCCAGATCCCAGTTGGCGACATCAACTCGTTCAGGACGTCGACCACCGTGTCCCGCATAACCTCGACACCAAGTGTGTGGAACTGAACCACCAGAAAATCCGCATAGCGATCGACAATCAGACCCGGCAGGCCGTCACTCTCACCGTGCACGACGCGGTAGGCATTTGTCGTCTTCTGGTCGATCCAGGACCGTCGCAGATCGATAGCCCGACGGATCCGTTCTCGCACAAAATTCGCGTCGATCGTCTCGCCCAGATTGCGCGTCAGCACTCTTACAGGGATCGATGACGCCGCGTTGTAGTAGCCGCGAGCGACAAACACACCTTCCGCGTCGAGGACGTCCACCGTCGCGCCAGGCTCCACGCCATCCGGATGTTGCCCTACGGCGCCGCTGAACACCCACGGATGTCCTTCGAGCAACCGTCGCTCTTTACCACGCCTCAGAATGACTTGCTGATACGTCAAGGGACCTCTCAGAGACAACGTCGATAAAGGTTCAGCGCATCCACTTCACTGAACGGTCTTGGATTGGTAGCGACACAATGATCCGTGGCAGCCAGCGTAGCAGACGACTGGATGTGTGACTCTGTCACGCCCAAGTCACTCAGGCGGGATGGGAGATTCAGGGCTACAAGCAGGTCCTCGAAGAAAGACGCAGGGTCTACCCCACCGACCGCGTTAGAGACAGTCTTCATCTCGATCTTCGCATTGGCGTTGAATCTGAGCACTTCAGGCAGGAACAAGCCGTTCAGCGTCCCATGGTGAAGTCTGAGGCCCTCAAATCGCCCCAACGGATGACTCAAGGCATGAACCACCCCCAGCCCCTTCTGGAACGCCAGCCCACCAAGGACCGAGCACCACACCATGTCTTCACGATCTCGTCGAGATTGTGGGTTTTCTCTGACCTGACGAATGGCTCTGACCCCACGCGTCAGCCCATCCCGCGCTAGGACATCAGCCACCGGGTTCGCTCTCGGACTCAGGATGGCCTCCACGCAGTGTGAGATCGCGTCCATTCCCGTTGCCGCGGTTAGCGAGTCCGGACAGGAGACGGTCAATTCCGGATCGCATACAGCGGCCACCGGAAGCAGCTTGGGACTCAGGAACCCGAGCTTTCGTCCGTCTCTAACCGTAATCAGTGCGGCGCGTCCCACTTCGCTTCCACTACCTGCCGTCGTGGGTACAGCAACCAGAGGAGGAACATCTCCAGTGATGGCCGCAGGACCTCTCTCTACGATCGCGTATGAGGCGAGGAGATCGGTGTGCTCAACCATCAGCCCGACAATCTTCGCCAGATCGATCGGCGAGCCACCACCAATCGCGATGAGCCCATCACATCCCGAGGTTCTGTAACGCTCGAGTGCTTCCCGTGCACTGGACTCTGACGGGTTCGTCTCAACATCGTCGAATACTGCGTAGTCAGACAGCCCGGTCCGATCGACAATCCCCAAAGCTTTGAGGTGCCGGTCCGTGACCACCAATGGATTCTGGATGCCGTATCGAGGGAGGAGGGACGCCGTCTGCGTAACACCACCCCAGTCGAAATAGATGTCGTTCAGGTAGGAAGCCGCCGGCAGATTCATCGCGGCAGTCTGGCTGCGATGGGAGGCGGGGCCCACCAAGCATCGAGCCCAAGGTCGGCACAAACGACCTGGGCGCAGTTGTAGCCGGGCAAACCGGTCACATTCCCTCCGGGATGGCTACTCGACCCGCAGAGATACATCCCCTCGAGGTGTCCACGATAGTGACCGGCTCCCTCGAAAGGCCGGTTGTAGCCGATCTGATCATTCGTGAACGCGCCGATCAACAGATCGCCATACCGCATGTTCGGGAAGCTACGTTCGACGTCGAGTGGACTGCGTACAAAAGAATCGATCACCGAATCCGCCAGGCCATCAAAGTGGCGGCACATCACCTCGAGCATCTCGCGCCCCACACGATCCCGTTCACGATCCCAGGTAGCGGGATCGCCCCCCATCCGATAGGGCATCTTCTGCCACATGAAGGCCGTGTGTTTGCCTGCCGGCGCCTGAGACGGGTCGAACCGGGTGGGGTTGCTCCCCCACATGATGTGCGGCGGCTGCTCACCCTTCACGTGCGCGTCCACCATGGCCAGGTAGTCGTCGATTCCGTTCAGCCCGAGGATGATCATGAACGCATCCTGGAGTTCAGGCTGATCGCTCGCGGCGTTCAGCGCCAGGGGCGCATCGAGGTTGAGGTTCAGGCCAAAAAGTGGCGCGATCACGTTATACTCGAACTGGCTTGCCCGATCCCGCCAGACAGAGGGCACATCTTGCTCGTCAAACAGATCCAGGAACGTCTGATGAGGATTCAACCCGCTGACCACAAACTGTCGGACGCGAATACGCTCTCCGTCCATCGTCTCGACACCGACGACACGATCCCCCTCGACCAGGATACGAGACGGCTCGGTCTGCAAACAAACGTTCCCGCCTGCGGCCGCAACCGCGTTCACGAGTGCCCTCGCGAGCCCCGCAGCCCCGCCAAGACACATCTGAGCCTTCCCCGAACTCGCGAGCAGAGCAGCGATATGATGGCCGAACCCGGGACAACGCAGGTCGACTTCGCGCAGACCGTTGAAGAACAACAGACCTGCCTGGATGACGGGGTGTTCAAACTCTCGCTGGACGAACTCGAGCGGAGAAAGCTGGCTGACTTCGAGCAATAGTCTGCCTTCCTCAGTATGTTGGAGGATCTTCTGTCGGTCCGACGAAGGCAGCGGTGGACTCTGTGCTTCTGGAATAAGTATCCGCTCAACGATCGGCAGGAAGGTGTCCCGCCAGTATCTCAACCGATCCGCATCCTTCTGGCTGAACATGGCAAAGGATGCGACGGTTTTGTCGAAGTCCGTCCACCACTCGAGCGCCTCTCCCTTTTCCCGCACCAGAGCGACATTGAGATCCGGCTCTATATACCGCGCTCCGAACCCTTCCACATCCAGGTCCCGATACCACGGCATATGCGTGATCGCGCGATGGTAAAACGAGTGGGTATTGTGCAGAAATCCGGGATAGCGCGGATTCTCAACCGTCGCCAGCCCCCCACCCGCTATGTCCCTCCGCTCGAGACACACCACATCCAACCCCGCCCGGCACAAATACGCCTGCAGAATCAGACTGTTATGGCCAGCCCCGAGAATGACCCCATCACACTCAGTATCCAAAAGAGCCTCAACTTATCGCGATGGAGCTCCTGGGCACCAAGAACCCCGCGCGGACAAGAACCATCCGTCCCACCGTGATCCTCCGCGGAGCACTGAGCTTCTCTCCCAGTTTCCCACCTGTGTTCATCGCGTGCCTGCCCCACCGTAGCGGCTTTGCCCTGAAGGAGGGTTCATCTAACAAATCGGGCCTGCCGGGCAGTAGCCATGGCGTAGACCGGTGACCGCTCTTTGTTTCTTTAACCGATGGTATACGAGCTAGTCTCATACGTCACAGCCCCATTCGGCCCCAACGCCACCACATCGGTATTCGGCGACAGCAACGCCACCGCATCCTTCAGCGCTTCGATATCCGCCGGTTGACCTTGTGGCTCCCCATAGTGATTCGGGATCACGATGTCCGGCCGAATAAAGCTGGCCGCCCTCGCCCCCTCACACACCCCCATAGTAAACTTTCCGCCGACGGGCAGCACCGCGATCTGCGGACCATACATCTGCGAGATCAACTGCATGTCACTGAACAATGACGTGTCCGATGTGTCGTAGACGGTGATGCCATTCGCGAATTGAAGAACGATCCCACACACACCGCCATCCGGATGGAAGTATCCGTTCTCCGGGGCCGCGCCTTTCGACAGATTGGGCGACATCGACAACGAATGGAATGCCTGTGTCGCCGTGATCCGGATATCCCCAACCGTCACAGTCCCCCCGGGGTTGAACGGCACCGCGTTCTCACCCAACGTCAGGCCGTTCTGCTCGGCTACGACACAGAGCTCGTAGTTGCTGACGAAGGTCGCCCCCGTATTCCGGCAGATTGCATACGAGTCTCCGATGTGGTCGTTGTGGCCGTGCGTTGCCACCACGATGTCGGCCTCCTTGATATCGTCCACCGCCAGTGTCGCTACCGGACTGCCCTCCAGCCAGGGATCGAGGTAGATCTTCTCACCGGTATCGGGCTCGAACAACATCGAGGCGTGTCCCAACAACGTTACTTTGATTGATGCCATACTGTTCTCCCTGATTAGAAAGTCCCGGCCTCAGTCACTTGAGGACGGTCGTAGCTAAAACTCTTAGATCGTCACCCCGTAGCGCTCACCCGTCTCTCCGATCTGTCGCCACGTCTCGTCGTCCACGAACACACCATCAGCCTGCTTCTGCTTGTGCTGTCGGGCCTCCATCTCACCTGGCAGTAAGATCTCGCCGACCCCGTCCATGAGCCGCGAGCTCTTGAGCCAGCCGATGAACGTCTGCATATCCTTCTCGAAGTCTTCCTTCCCGATGAAGGCCTCGATATCGATCGCCATGACGAATACACCATTCCCACCGCTGACCCCACCTTCACGGCTCAGGCCGGCACCGCCGAGAGCTCCTGACAATACGTCAACGATGATGGACAGTGCATAGCCCTTGTGAGCGCTGATGCCTCCGAACGGAAGAATCGCGCCGCGAGGCGGACCATAAAACTTGGCAGGATCGGTCGTGGGGTTACCCCCTCCGTCGACAACCCATCCTTCGGGAAGCATTTCGCCCAGATTTCGTTTCACGCGGATCTTTCCCTCGGCCACAACGCTCGACGTCATGTCGACAATTACCGGAAACTCGCCTCCTGTCGGAATCCCAACAGCAAGCGGATTGGGTGACATACGTGCGTCTATCCCGCCGAAAGGTGGCTGGAGAAGACCGCCGCCGTGGTTGTTGCACATCACGATCCCCAGGATGCCCTGCTCGGCCGCAGACTCGACATACTCTCCAAGACGACCGATATGGCTGCAGTTGAAAACCTCCACGACAGCCACTGACCGCTTCTTCGCTTTCTCGATCGCGATGTCCATCGCCTGATGGCAGATCGTCTGCCCGAATCCCCACGCTCCGTCAACCACGGCGGACGCATCGGCCTCTTTCGTCACCGTGACCTGCTGGCCGGGCTCTACCTTCCCATCGTCCAGGGCCTTGCAATACTGCACCACGCGAATCACGCCGTGTGAGTCGTGTCCCATCACGTTGGCGAGCACTAGCGAATGGGCTATCAGGCTGGCTTCATCCTCTCCCAGCCCAGCGCCCTTGAATACGCTCGCACAGCTTGCTTCCAATGTTTCGATTTCGAATACCGGCATTGTCCTCCCCTATGTGTAAACACCTGTATGGCTAGGATGCTAAGATACCGCTCTGGTAAAGTCTGCCTACTGATTCTTGCCCGCGAAACGTTCCAGCATCTGTTTCACCTCTTGCCCGTCCTCACCACACGTATCCAGTTCGACCACTCGTGCCAATACCTCCTGTGCTCCCTCGAGATCACCCATCTGAGAGAGTGCCACACCCAGGTTGAACAGAGCGCCATGGTGATCCGGCTCGGACACCAGAACACTTCTGAACGCAGCGGTGCTGGCACCGTAGTCTCCGCGGCTGAAGGCGATCGTCCCAAGGTTCATTCAAGCCGAAACCGTCCCTGGACTTTCTTCGAGAACCATTCGGAAAAGGGCTTCTGCTTCGGCCAACTGACCCAGCGCCATCAGTGTCGCCCCCAGATCCACCCAGTAGTTCGTCGTGGCTGGAGAGGCATCTGCTCTCCAGACGTGATACCTGCCTGTTCCTGGATCGAATTCTGAAGCTCGTTCAAACCAGAACATAGAAGTGCTCAGGTCAGCCTTGGCCCGGTAGTGTCCTGCAAGAGTTCCGGCCCCGTAGGCGCGCGCATAGGTCGAGAGCTGCCCCGACTCGACCATATGAGCGAAACGCTCCTCGGACGATCCGACATCGGCATTGACCGCGACCCAACCCGCTGTGTGGACAGAACAAACGCAGATCGCGAGGACCGCCAGTCGGCGTAGACGAACAGGTTGGCAGACCCGCAGAAGAGATCTTCCTGCCAGAAGGACCAACGGGACGGAGGGCAACGCAAATACATCCCAACCCCGAAAAGCTCCTATGGCGGGGTTGAACAGGACCGTGAACAAGACCGGCGGAAGCGCCATGGCAAGCAGCAGAACATCGGTCGCGTCGCTACGCCTGGAGCCTAGCACAAGGATGGGAATCCCCATCACAACCACCGGAACAACGAGCGCATACTGGTTGAGGGTGTCGATGAGATGTTCTGCAGACAGGACGGCGTACGGGGTCAGCCCGGGGCCTGATGTCCTCCAGGGAAGGAGATGGCTGCCAAGCGCTGATTGAGGCAACGAAAACGGAGATATCCCGATCAGAGCCAACGACAGGAATGTCGTCGCCGGAACCGCAAGGAGCGACAGCATAGACAGGATACGGTCGGCCGCGTTCGCACGCTGCCTCCGCCAGACAACCCAGATCAGGGCTGGTGCGTAGGCAAACGCAGTAAAGTGCAAGGGGACCGTGAGCCCGAGGAGAACCGCCGGCTGATACACTGGCGCCTCCCCTTCCATAGCGCGCAAGCACAGGATCGAGTAGCCGAGCAGGAGCGGGAACAGAATCGGGTAGTTCTCTGCGTATCCGAAGAACAGGGCAACATACCCCTGCGAAAGCAAACACAGGATCAGCAGGCCGCGATCATCTGGCCTTGGTGCGAAAACACCTGCCCGCAGTGAAGGACAGCAGAACGAACACAAGACCGGCCATACGGCTTACCCACGGATAGATCTGGGCAGGCGATACGAAGCTCCAGCTCGGAACCTGATGCAACAACCAGAACAGGAGCGGCGAGCGATTCATCTTGGGGTGCGAATCCCATACGCCGCCTATCAACTCGCGGACGTGAAGTTCTCCGTCGCCAAGTAACCGGGTCCCGGACGGAAAGGCCAGCGTGAGCATCAGGAACAGGAGCCCACAAACCATCACGGGACAGCGTATGGACGCGACCAGCGAAGTCAGTCTGCCAGCCTGCAACGTCAGGGGTACCGGGAGAACCACGCACAATGCGAGGACTTTGGGCGCATAGGCGAGGCTGTCGACACCCCAGAAGCTTGCACTGGCGAATGAGGCCGCCACGTGTGCGACACAGAAAAGAAAAAGGGGGGACGGCGATCCACTTCAGTAAGCGACCATCCGTCCCCACATTACTTGGCGATTCAACCATTATCCGCCGTTCTAGAGCATGCGTTCCTTGCGGCTCAGCACCTGCACGGCGAGCCCCCAGGGATCACGCAGCATCGCCAACACATCCCCATCCTCACGGTGGAACACGTCGCCCACCCCGGTGGCACCAGCCTCGATCAGGCGAGCGCGGTCGCCATCCACATCATCCGAATAGAAGGCTAGATGCAGGATCAACGGATCTTGTGCAGCGTAATCGGGCGTCTGGACTTCCGGGTTTGCGTAGATCTCGAACATCACGTTGTCGCCGTCATCCGCCAAAAAGGTCATGAAGTTCGGCCCCGGGCCCTGTCGGACCTGCTTCATCCCGAGGTTTTCACAATACCACTTCGAGACCGCGTTCGGGTCATCTACAAGGAATGCTACGTGTTCGACTCGCATAAGCTCCTCTCGCTTCACTCCACCACAGCCGGAATCTCCGGCATACTCTCCAGGGTCAGATCCTCAGCAAGATGACACCGCACCTGGTGTCCTGGCTCGATCTCACGAAGCTCCGGAACTTCTTCACGGCACCGATCTTCCGCGTAAGGGCACCTGGGATGGAAGGCGCATCCCGGGGGTGCCTTGCTCGGATCCGCGACTTCACCAGACAGGAGAACCTGCTTCTTCTTTGCTTTCGGCTTGGGAACGGGAACCGCCGACAGCAAAGCCTCCGTGTAGGGGTGTAACGGGTGGTCGAAAAGACGATCCACCTCTGCGATCTCGACGACCCTTCCGACATACATAACGGCCACACGATCTGAGATGTGTCGAACCACACTCAGATCGTGCGCCACAAACAAATACGTCAACCCGAGCTCTCGCTGAAGTTCTTGTAACAGATTAAGCGCCTGGGCCTGGACGGAAACGTCAAGGGCAGACACGGGTTCGTCGGCCACCACCAGCTTGGGGTTCAGCGCGAGTGCCCGTGCGATCCCGATGCGCTGTCGTTGACCACCGCTGAACGCGTGCGGATAGCGCCTGAGGAAGTGCGGCTGAAGACCAACCCGGACCAGCAGTTCGCTCACGCGTTCCTCACGCTGCGCGCGATCCTCCATGCCGTTTACCAGCAATGGCTCACCCACGATGTCCAGAACCGTCATCCGGGGATTCAGCGAAGCATACGGATCCTGAAAAATCATCTGCATATGCCGGCGAAGCCCCTTGAGGGTCTCGTGTGACGCACCTGCGACATCGACCATTTCCCCGTTCACCCTGAAGTTGACCGACCCACTCGTGGGCGCGAGTGCCCGCAGGATCGTCCTCCCAACCGTGGTCTTTCCTGATCCGCTCTCCCCCACCAGCCCGAGGCACTCTCCATCGTAGAGATCAAAGCTGACATCGTTTACAGCCTTGACGTGCCCGACAACGTTGTTGAAGAATCCCTTGGTAATCGGGAAATATTTCCTCAGTTCACGAACCTCCAGAAGAGTCTGATGATCAGGCATCGACAGCTTCCTCCCGGTAGAGCACACAGGCTACATCGTGACCGGGCTCGATCTCGATCAATTCCGGCCGATCGCCCACATCGCAGACACCCTTGACCGCTTCCTCACAGCGAGGATGAAATGGGCAACCCTTGGGTCGCGTAAACGGATCAGGTACCGACCCCTCGATCGTATGGAGTTCGGTCTTGCGCGCCCCCCCGATCCCCGGGATCGATCGCATCAATGCCTTGGTATAAGGATGCTTTGGTGCCACGAAGATCCGCTCGACGGAGCCCTGTTCGACCACACGCCCCAGATACATCACAGCCACTTCGTCAGCCATCTCTGCCACCACCCCGAGATCGTGCGTGATCAGCATGATCGACATATCGAACTCGGTCTGGAGGTCGCGCATCAACTCGAGGATCTGCGCCTGAATCGTCACGTCGAGTGCGGTGGTCGGCTCATCAGCCATCAGAAGAGATGGCTGACACGAGAGAGCCATCGCGATCATCACGCGCTGACGCATACCGCCGCTGAGTTCGTGCGGGTACTCGGTCGCGCGTCGAGGCGCGTCAGGAATCCCGACACGCTCCAGCATATGGATCGCGTGATCCATTGCGTCCTGACCTTGCAGATCTGTATGCAGTTCGACAGCCTCTACGATCTGCGCGCCCACACGATGAACGGGACTGAGCGATGTCATCGGTTCCTGGAAGATCATCGATATCTCTTTACCGCGAATCGACCGGATCTGTTCTCCTTCGTCATCGAGATCGGTCAGGACGACATCACCATCCTCACGATGCAGAATGATCTCCCCTTCGACGATCTCACCTGGCTCCGCTACGAGGCGAAGTGCAGAGAAGGCCGAAACACTCTTTCCACAACCGCTCTCGCCGACGATCCCGATGGTCTGCGCCTTCGGGATCTCCAGATTCACACCGTCAACAGCCCGGACGGTTCCCTCATCCAGGAAGAAATAGGTCTTCAGGTTCCTGATACTCAGGACGCTGTCAGCAGTCTCGCTCACTGAGCCGCCTCCACCGTCTCGCGGAATTGCTTCGCACCCGCCGCGACCCACGGACCAGACGGGGTCAGCAGACACTTCACGCCGGCCTTCGTGTACTTCTCCGCCAAGGTGTAGTCGGGGCACATCGTCCCGGCGGTCCGGCCAGATTCGACGATCTTGGCGAGCGCGCCGTCGATCGTGTCTTGCACTCCCTGACTCTGAACCTTACCAATCTTGCCCATAGATGCGGCCAGATCGGAAGGCGCCACGAAGAACACATCGATGTGGTCCACCTCGAGAATTTCGTCGAGGTTGTTGACCGCGATGATGTCCTCGACGAGGATTATCAACAATGTCTCGTCGTTGGCTATGTCTAAATAATCGGGTACGTCGTATCCCTGACGACTCGTGAACAGGCCACGCTGCCCGATCGGCGCGAACTTCCCTCCGGCCACGACGTTTTCCGCCTCAGCCTTCGTATTAACGTGCGGAACACAAACTCCCTGAGCGCCGCGATCGAACGTACGGTAGATCAGGTTTTGATCGTTTCGATTGACCCTTACAACAGATGTCAGACCCCAGATATCACAGGCCCGTGTCAGGTCCCCGATCTGCGGTGCATCGACGGGACCGTGCTCTCCCTCCAGCCAGACACCGTCGAAGCCGTTCGGCCCGAATGAGTCAATCTGATCGCCACTGTCGAACCCGGATGCGATCAGCGCGGATTCGCCGTTCGCCAGTTTCTGTTTCACTCTGTTCGGTCTGATTTCCACAAGGAACTCCTTACCTCGAATACGGGTCGGCCGCGTCACGCAGCCCGTCGCCCACAAAGTTGAATGCCAGCACGGTGATGATCACGAAGATAACCGGGGTCAGCAGCCACGGTTGGAACGCGACGGCCTGAACGTTTTGGGCCTCCTTCAGCAGAACGCCCCAGCTTGTGACCGGAGGGCGAAGTCCCAGGCCCAGGAAACTCAACGACGTCTCGCCCAGGATCATCGAAGGAACGGCCAGCGTCAGGCTCACGATGATGTGGCTCATGAACGACGGCAACAGATGGCGAGTCATAATCCGCCAACGACTGGCCCCTGCTAATAGGGCGGCCATCGCGAAATCCTCCTCTCGCAACGAGAGAATCTTTCCACGGACCTGTCGCGCAAGCCCCGTCCAGCCAATCAGCGAGAGGACCACGGTAATCCCCATGTAGACCTGAAGTGGACTCCAAGAGGCGGGTAACGCCGCGGCCAATGCCATCCAGAGCGGGATCGATGGGAACGATCTCAGAATCTCGATTCCCCGCTGGATGATGTTGTCTATCCATCCGCCGTAGTATCCGGACACCACGCCGATCACCAGCCCGAACACGAAACTGAGCGACACCCCGATCAGCCCAATCGTTAGCGAGATGCGAGATCCGTATATGATGCGTGAAAGGAGATCTCGACCCAGATGGTCGGTCCCAAGAAGGAACAGTGTCCCGCCCTCTTCGACCTCGAATAAGTGAATGTCGGTTTCGAAGAGGCCCCAGAAGCGGTAGGTTTCCCCTCTTACGAACAACTGCACGGGATACGTCTTCGATTCATCCTCGACGTAGTACTTCCGGAGCGTCTCAGGATGCCGGAACCCTTTGATCTTGTAAACGAAGGGCCAGAAGTGCACCCCCTCATTCGAAACGAGACGAAGTCGTTGTGGTGGTGCGAACGCATACTGGACGTTTCGTGATTCGAGCGTATAGGGCGCCAACACCTCGCAGAACATCGCCACGAAATACAAACAGAGGATCACCATTCCGGCAGCCATGGCCACCTTGTGCTTCCGGAACTTCCACCACATTAACTGCCACTGAGAAGCAGCGTGTACGGCAGTCTCCTCGGCAGTCTCGAGTTCTTCCTCGACGTATTGTTCTTGTGCCAGCACCATTACCGTTCCCCCTCCTCATAACGGATCCTGGGGTCCACCACCAGGAGTAGGATGTCAGATAGAAGCGTTCCGATCAGCGTCAATACGCTGAGCATCATCACCATGCTACCAGCTAGATACATGTCCTGGTTCATCAGGGCTCGGAGCAGCAACGGTCCCGTCGTCGGCAAACCGAGAACGACCGAGACAATCGTCGCACCCGACACGATTCCGGGGAGTACCCAACCGACGGTACTTACCAGCGGGTTCAATGCCACCCGCACGGGATACTTCAGAAGAAGGCGCCAATAGGCAACGCCCTTGGCCCTCGCCGTCATCACATACTGTTTCCGCAGCTCGTCGAGTAGGTTACCGCGCATCACGCGGATCAGTCCCGCTGTACCGGACGTACCGATCACGATCACGGGAATCCACAGGTGGGCGATCAGGTCCACGACCTTCCCCATCGACCAGTCCGCATTCTGATACTCGGGTGAGAAAAGCCCCCCCGCACTGACACCGAACATGGCATACCCGATATACATGAACACGAGTGCCAACAGGAAGTTCGGCGTCGCCAGACCGATAAAGCCCATAAACGTGAAGCAGTAGTCAGGCAGCGAATACTGACGCACGGCAGAGTAGATGCCGATCGGAATCGCAATCGCCCACGTCACCAGAAGCGTCGCGATCGATATGATCGACGTCAGGATGATCCGCTCTCTGATCAGCTCCCCAACGGGTCGATCCCATTCGAGCGACATCCCGAGCTCGAACTTAAAGACCATCCCGTACATCCACTTGAAGTACTGGACGTGGAAAGGATCGTCGAGGTTGTACCGAGCGCGGAGCGCGGCCGCCTGCGCCTCGTCGACCGTCTCCCCCGTCTCACTCAGAGCCGCGATGTAGGAGGTCAAGTAGTCCCCCGGCGGCAACTGGATGATCGCGAAAGAGATGAACGAAATCACGAGCGCCGTCGGAATCATCCACAGCACACGTTTGATGATGAGATTCAGCAATTCACTAACTCCTCTCTCAACTCTCGTTCCCAGGCTCGAGCCAGGGAACGACATAGCCTGGGAACGAAAGAGCTAATTCACCCTTGAAGGATAGATCGCGTAGCATTCGATAGCCGTGTTTCCTGGCGTCCTGAACACCCAGCCGCTCATCGCGACATCGGGCACATTCCTGAAATTGTTCCGAACGAGGAAAACGTCGGGAATCATCCCGACCGTCCCGATCACCCACAGGTGCTTCCTGTTCAGGTCCAGGATCTCCCTATACAACCGAATCTGTTCACTGAGTTCCGGTGCCTTCTCCACCCGATTGAACAGGTCAATAGTTTCTCGAATCGCTGGCGGCGGCGTTTCACCCCGTAAACCGTCCGTCCGATACCACCGCGCATAGTCGACGGCCTGAATCGACTCGTCGCTATAAGGGATGTGAAACCGCGGATCGAGCACGGGAACCTGTCCGTTCGCGCCGCCCCAGATCCCACCGTCGTGCAGGGTTCCCCGCTTCCGTTCGTAGAACAGCTGCCGAGCTTCCTCTTTGATCTCGGTCCTGACGCCAACAGCGGTCCAGTAACGCGAAATGAGCTCGAGCACGCGATTGTTCAGGGATGTGGTCTCGAGCCGAATGGATATCGGATCTCCGTCCGGACGTAGGCGCAAGCCACTGGCATCCTTGTCTGCCAGCCCCATGTCGTCGAGCATCCGGGACGCTAGCATCGGATCGTACTCGATATACGCACGCTCGAAGTCGGGGTCGTAATACGGCGAGCTCGGGTTCGGAGCCGCCTGCCTCGGTGTTCCGATGCCGAAGAAATCGGCTTCGTTCAACTCGTCACGGTCGATGGCGTGAGACAGCGCGATCCGGAACCGGCGATCCTGAATCAGCGACTTCATATACGGGTCCGAATGGTTTTGGTTCAGCGAGATGACGTTCTGGCCCATCGTCGCGTTGTGCCATTTCAGGACACGGTAGTCGCCCTTCTGCCGACCCTCCATGAAAAGCGGGTAGTTCTTGAACTGCAGGTGACGGCTCTGCATCCCCATCTCACCGTTGATCGCCTTGAAGTTGATCGTCTCCGGGTCGAAGATGTCGAACGTCATCTCGTCGATATACGGGAGTTGTCGGCCTTCGGGATCGATTTTCCAGTAGTATGGGTTCCGTTCAAGCCGAGCTGGACGGGCCGGCGGTGGATCCTTCACGAGCCAGGGCCACAGACGAGGCGCGTCCGGGTTCCGCCACCGCCACATATCCTCGAACAGCTTGCTCCACAGGTCGAAGCCACGCGCATTAGCCAGCACGGTCAATTCTTCGACCGAACGATACCTTGCATGGAACTGCTTCATGTAATGCTTGGCGTGGCGGACGAGTTCATAGCTTCTGGAGGCGAGCTGCTGGAGGAAGAGACCGTTCGAGGACGTAAACGTAAACCGAATCGTGTAGTCGTCGAGTTGCTCGAAGCCCATGACCTGGCCATCGCGCTTGAACTCGCGCGGAATCACCGGCGTCACTTCGCTGTTGTTCAGGTGATCGTGATACCAGAACGCGATGTCTTCGGCCGTAAACGGGTGGCCGTCAGACCACCGCACGCCTTTGCGCAACCAGAACGTGAACACCTTTGCACTGTCCTCGACCGTCCACCGCTTGGCCAGGTTGGGCAGGATCCTCTCTCCCATCGGCCCCCAACGGACAAGACCTTCGTAAGAGAAGCGCGATTCCAGGACATTGATATCCTTCGGTCCTGTGGCCATCCGTGTCCACGTGCCGCCATACGGCCCCATCTGCTCCGGCGGAACGACCACGAGCGGATCTTGAGGCAAACGTTCAGCCACCGGAGGCAAGTCGCCGTGAGCGACGCGTTCAGCCAGCATAGGAGGTTCCTGGAACGATCGTCCCATTGACGCTGGCCACTCCAACAGGCGATGCAGCCCCACCAGCAAGATTTCGCCGCCAGCAGCCACCGCGGGTTTCTCTATCGACGGAACAACAGCCTGAACGCCAGCCTCCGGAGTCTTCACAAGGGACCCCAGTACGCCCTGTAATCGGGATGCCTCTTCGATCGCAGCCGGGTCCCTTGGAGACAGATACCAGGTCAGACTGCCCAGGGTCTCGACCAGCACACTGAAGACGATGAACACCCCGGCCATGGAAGCAAGGAACTTGACCCGACTCGATGCCAACAGCGTCTCGATCACCCTCGGTCACCCTTGCTTGATTTCGTCGGATCGATCGCGTAGCACTCCACTGCCGTGTTACCGGGACACCGGAACGACCACCCGGCCAGTGCCTTCTCGGGAACGTTCACGAACGTGTCCTTCACGAGGAAGATCGATGGTGTCCGGCCGACCGTACCAATCACCCACAAGTTCTTCTCGTTCAGATCCAGGACCTCTTCGATATAACGCGCCTGCGCTTCAGGATCCATGGACGTTTCGATCTGACGATACAATTCCATAACCCTGAGCATGTCTGCATCACGCGGTTTTTCGCCCTGCCGACCACCTGTTCGAAACCACCTTGCGTAGTTCTGGGCATGAATCGAACTGTCGTTCCAGGGAACGAGCCACCGGGGGTCCAGCGTAGGCTCGAATTCGTCGGCCCCACCCCACGTCGCAAAGTCGTGATTCATCGCTTTCTGGTTTTCCCAGAACAGCTGCCGCGCCTTCTCTTTGACTTCTGCTTTCACGCCGACGGCTGTCCAGTCCGCTGCGACGAGCTCGAGCGCCCGGTTATTGAGGGAAGTCGTTTCGATGTAGACCACAAGCGGCTCACCGTCGGGCCGCAACCGGATCCCTCGAGACGTTCGCTCGGTGAGACCCAACTCGTCGAGCAACGCGTTCGCCCTTTCTGGATCGTATTCCGTATACGCCTTGGCGAACGATTCACTGTAATACTTCGAAAGAGGAGGTGGAGCGACCTGATGTGGGGTAGCAATCCCAAAGTAGGCAATCTCGTTCAAGGCCTGCCGGTTGATCGCGTACGAGAGTGCGATCCGGAAACGGCGATTCTCGATCAGAGCCCGGAGGACGGGATCTTTGTGGTTGAGGTTGGGCGCGATCAGGAGGGGCGACCCGCTACCACTGGGCCACTTAACGACACGATAGCCGCCCTTCGCCGTGTTCTCCATAAACAGCGGGAAGTTGTCAAAGATCAGGTGGCGGCCTTGCATGCCCATCTCACCATTGATCGCTTTGAAGTTGATCGTCTCTTGATCGAAGACATCGAAGGTCATTTGATCGATGTAGGGCAGCTGATTGCCTTCAGGATCGACCTTCCAGTAGTAGGGGTTCCGTTCGAGGACGGCCGGCTGAGCGGGAGGCGGTTCCTTGATGACCCACGGCCAGGTTCTTGGGAGATCCACATTCCGCCACTCACGTAGGGTCTTGAAATACGGCACCCAGTGATCGAACCCGTTTACGGCAGCAAGCGAGTCGATGTATGCTTGACCGCAGAACTTCGGCAGGTATCGCTTCAGATAGTGAGCGGGCTCGCGCGCGATCTCATACCCGAGTCCCGTTGCCAGTCCCTTCAGGAACAGGCCGTGGGGCTCCTTGAACCGAAACCGGACAACGTAGTCGCTGACCTTCTCAACCTGAACCGGTTCTCCGGCACGCTTCAGTTCCCGCTTGATAACGGGTGTGATCTCCTTGTTCAGCAGGATCTCGTCACGCCAGAAAACGATGTCGTCAGCCGTGTAGGGGTGACCGTCGCTCCACCGCATTCCCTCGCGAAGCCAGAAGGTGAAGACCCGGCCTTCTTCCGTGACCTCCCACTTCCGCGCGATGTTTGGAAGGATCTTCTTTCCCCAGGGCCCCCACCGAACAAGGCCCTCATAGGCGAATCGCGCCTCGACGATATTGATGTCCTTGGGCCCCGTCCCCAACCTCGTCCACGTGCCACCGTAGGGTCCGTTTTGGTCAGGGGGCACCACAACAAGCGGCTGCGTGGGTATGCGTTTCTCGACAGTGGGCAGCTTTGACGCCTGCACGCGCGCGGCCAGTAGCGGCGACTCAGAGAAGCTCCCGTGGTCGCTCGTCCACTCGCAAACGGAATGTACCGGCGTGACCGTTGTCGTTGGTGCCGAGTTGGGCACCTCCACATTTGTGAAAAGTTCCGGTGCTCGTGAAGGCCCTACACTCGCAAGGCCGGCCTCCGGAGACTCGACGAGCGATCCCAGCACGACCTGGAACTGGCCAGCCTCCTCAATCGCTTTCGGATCTCGCGGAGACAGATGCCAGGTGAGGTGGCCCAGTACCTCCACGATCGCGCCAAAGACAGCAAAGATCGCCACCAGGCTGATTAGGATTTGTTTCTGCATGAACTCATTTGTTCGGGGTTGAAAATTACAGCTGAAAACAGCTTTCGTTTTCCTTTCTCGTCAACCGATTCCTACGACCCTCAAGTGCACGGCATCTTGCAGAAACCGCCGTTCACGTAAGCCCGGACCTCTTCCAGACCAGACGCGACAGCCCTTTCGGCAAACCGGTCCAGGCGATCGCGATCCAGGAGCGATGCGGCGTTCTGACGGTTCTCCTCGAAGATGGCTCGCGCTTCATCTGCAGGGGTCGTGTCGCCAACTAGGCGATGAAAAACCTGCTCAGCCTCCCAGGGATCGGCTGTCTCTGCCCACGGACCCACGAGGCCTAGGTAGTTCCGGATCATCGCACCATCGATAAAGCCCACGCTCCAATCCCCCGCGTAGGCCGCAAGCGTCTTCACGAGGCCGGAATAGTGGATGTCGAACTCGTCGGCCAGGGACCAGAGCCCCTTGATCAGGGGCCGCCAGTTGTCGATTCCGTGCACCTGGTAGGTGATTTCATCACGGAAGGCTTCGTCAACCGTCAGGTGTGATATATAGCCGATCAACAAGGCCACTTCACGATCCCCTAAACTTCCCGGGTCGGATAGTTCGGGATGCGCTTCGAACATGCCGCTCACGGAGCGCCCCCACGTATCCTTGCGATTCTCGAGGTAGAAGTGGGTACCGAACTTCCCGAGATCCGAGTAATAGCGAACGGCATCAGGCGCGACGCTGCCAGCACAGAGGGTGGGAAGCTCGCGGTCGGCCAATTCCGCGATGTCGGGCAGACTTTCGCGCATGGCGTCGTGAAGGCGCGCTAGGAGCGCAAAATGACAGCGGCTTCTTGGCATATGGGAGTATGTCGGGTCCGGAGGGTACAAACGAAGAGCGCCCCGCTAGCGAGGCGCCCGCACAAAATAGACCGTTCGATCGATCGAGTCAAACCGATACGGCAGGATCAACCCTTCCGAAGCAGGCGATCGAACGAGTGCTTCGGTTTCCATCCCAGCAAACGCGTAGCCTTATGCGTACCAAACTTGCCGTGCGGCAGATCGGCCAGAATGTCAAAGACCTCGTAATTGTTTGGCATCCGATCCGCCCGCAACGCGTGGAAGAAGGGCTCGCCTGTATCCTCCCAGGCAATCGCCAGCGGATGCACCCCGCTACCGTCAGCCGAGTTGCCCCCGTCGGCTGGAAGGAACGAACAATAAAGGAAGGTGATGACGTCAAGATCGTAGTGCTCGGCGAATGTCTGGACGATCTCGCCCCCCAGGCATTTGGTGAGTGCATACAGATCCGAACCCGGGTGTAGCGGCGCCTCGTCAGGAACCCGGAAGTCGCCCCAATAGTCGCCTTCGAACCCGAGGCGTGTGTGACGCGGACCGGTATGGATCACCTTGCGGATCCCGCACGCCACCGCGGCCTTCATCACGTTGTAAGCTCCAATCGTATTGACGTGAAAAGCCGGGACGAGATCGTGGCGCAACACGCTCACGTTGATTAGCGCGTCCATCCCCTCGGCCGCCGACAGGACCTCCTCGTAGTTCCCCACATCCACTCGTCGCCATTCGTGAGGCGACTCAGGTCTGGTCGGCATGGGAGCCCCCTTCGATTGCGGCTCCCCCGCCTCCAGGATCTCGTCGACCATCCGGATGTCTGTCAGGCGAAGCACGTAGTGGTCCTCGAGCGCGTGCTGGGCCGCCGCACCCACGGGCCCTCCCGCACCGAAGATGCAGACCTTTCCTGTGTCCAGCCCCATCAGCCGACCCCCTTCAGTAGACTCCTGGCCGCACGCAGCGGGAAGCGCACACTGTCGTCGACGTTGTAGACCTGGTATCGATATTCACTCCCCCCGTCGTCGGCCTTGAGGACAGTGTCGATCGCCCGTCGATCCACCTCGCTTGGATCGACAGAACAGATTGTTCGACTCCTCAAGGAAGTAGTACTGATCGGACCCTGACGGGAGAACTCACGGAACACGCGTTCCGCAAGCACGGGCGCCAGGGATCCCGCTTCGGGCCCAGGCCGAGCACGCCAGGCCTCGTCGATCACGTAGTCTGCGTCATACGCGTCGAAGGCGTCCAGTGGGGTCAGGAGAATTGCTCGCGGCACACCAGCTTCAATGGCCTCCTGAAGCAACACGTAGGCGCCTCGCGTCGCACGATCAAGGGTCTCCTCTTCAGACTGATCTTTCGCCACAGTTGGGACAGCGTGAACAAGCGCCTCCACTCCTCCCAGGAGTGGTTTCACCTGATCTGGCTCACGGACATCCAGGCCGTCCGATCCGCGAACGTCGTTCGAGTTGGCAAGATGCGCTCGGAAAGATGAAGAAACTGTTTCAGTCACTAGGATTTTCATTCTGTTTCTCCCATGGCAGAGACCCCGTCCACGATGGCGTAGCCATCTTTTTCGTCGACCACGACCTTGCCACACACAAGGTCCGGATCGTGGGGCCAAGCGACCCACCAGTCCTCGGAAGCCGCCCGCTCCAGGAACAACCCCTTGTTGACGTAGGTTTCGCGAGGATACAGGTCATAAGCCATCACATAGATTGGCTTCAGATGACTGGCGGTGGGAACCAGATCGCCCACGAAGAACAGAGCGTCCCCCGAATCTTCGATCAACACGGACTGATGTGCTCGTGTGTGCCCAGGGGTCACCAGGAGACGGATTCCGTTTCCCATATCCTGGTCACCATCGACAAGATCGAGTCTTCCGTAGCGTTCAAGCGGATCCAGGACCTCCTCGCGTCGGTACGCATTCGCCGTCTGGCCATCGGCATCACTAGCGTCATGCCACTCCCCCGCCTGAACCGTGTATGTCGCGTTCGGAAAAGCGGGAACAAACGAGCCGTTGTCAAGAACGGTCGACCCGCCGGCATGGTCCTGGTGCAAATGGGTTAGAATGACACGGTCGACATCCTCAGGAGTCTTACCCGCTTCTTCCAACTGAGCGAGCAACCCGGGCGTCTCTCGCAGATCGTAGATCTCGCGGAGTCGATCGTTCACCTTACCACCGAATCCGGTCTCGACCAGAAGAGTTTCCTCGCCCACTTCGACCAGCAAACACCGCATCTGAAGGTCGATTCGATTCCGATCGTCTGCCTCAATTTTCCTGGCCCACAGGCCCTTGGGCACGACCCCGAACATAGCGCCGCCATCCATCCGAACCCGTCCGGCACTCAGAACTGTGACCTTGATGTTGCCTATAATGATTTGTGGCAGGGCCATCTAGAACACACTCGCAGACTGGGTATCGACCTTGACGTTCGCATCCCGGAGACGCCCGCAGAGCACAATAACAAGGTTCTCGTAGACCCGCATTTTCAGGCGCTCGTTCTGCTCGAACAGCCGCAGCAGATCCTGCTTTCTGAGGACGAAGCCGGCGTTCTTTGCGCTGGCCACGACATTCGCCGAACGAGGGCTTCCAGTCAGCAATCCCATCTCTCCCGTCGTTGACCCGGGCAGGATGTAGCCGAGCATCGTCCCCAATCCCGCGGTGGCGACAAACTTGCCCTGGAGCAGGATCAACATCTCGTCACCTCCTGCACGATGAGTTCCCCTTTCGCATACGTCCGTAACTTGCAGACCTTCAAGATCGCATCCGCCTCGAGGAGGGTCATCCGTCGGAATATACTGAAGTGCTCGATGATCTTTCTGACGCGTTCCGCATTCTCTGGCTCCATCCAGTGCTCCGTGGTGAGTGGCCGTCTAACATAACCGCCTTCACTCGTGTACACAAAAAAAGACGACCCAAACGGGTCGCCTGACAACAACCAGCAATGACGGCGCGCGCTACTGCCCCTGAACCGCCTGAACCTGTGCGTTCGCTTTCTCATAGGACCGTCGAAGCACCATAACCACCTGGAGCCTGATCCGAATGCTCTCGTCTTTCATGGCTTGCATCAGGTACGGACCGGCGATGTCGGGGGAGAAATTCGCCAGGGCCTTGACCACCTCCAGCCTTGTATTCTCATCCTTGTCCTTGAGTGCACGCCCGAGTGCCGAGGCGCTTCGCCTCTGCTCTTCTGGGGTCGCGTGCATTGTCCCTAACAACCTAACGGCGTCCAGTCGGACGACCGGATTCTTGTCCGTCAGGGCACGCTCGAGGATAGCCTCCATAGAGCTATCCCCCCTGTTTCCAACGAGCGGCACATAGCGAACCGGGGGGACGCGTCGGACTGCACATCCCTCTACCACAAAGAGCAGTGCCAGCACAGCAAGCAGCCGGAATCCACCCGAAATGTCGAAAAGCGCTTTCACACTCTTATTTTCGGCAGAAAAGTCGCATTCTCCAGTAAAATGAGGGCTACTCCTCTTCTCCGTCGTCCTCATGTCCGGCACAGAACATCTTGTATTCAGCCCGAAACGTTAAGGCTTTGAGGTCATCCATACGGTCAAAATACAGGATTCCATCCAGGTGGTCTACCTCGTGTTGGATGACCCGCGCCTCGAACGCTTCCGCAGTGTAATCGACCCGCTCACCCTCGTCGTCCAATGCACTCACGCGAATCCGGGTGTACCTGGGTACGGAGCCCATAATTCCCGGAATACTCAGACACCCTTCCCAACCGTGCTCCATTTCGTCGTTCTCTGGCGTGATTTCGGGGTTCACGAGGGTTTGAATCTCGGGCATCCCCTCATCGTCCTGCGATTGATATACCAGGATCCGGTTCGAAACGTGAACCTGTGGGCCAGCCAGTCCAGCCCCCTGGTAAGCGACCATCGTTTCTTCCATGTCATTCACCAATCGCTGGAAGGCTTCCGACTGGATTTGATCCGGATCGACAGGGTCCGCGACTCGTCTCAGTACGGGATGGCCCATCTGTGACACCTTCAATATTGACATAACCTCTCCGTTTAGGTCCGTCGCTCGACGCTTTTGATTATCTTAGCACCCGAATCTGACAGCGTCCAATCGAATCAGGAGTCATCCATGCCGACAGCAATCGTCACCGGCTCGAGCCGAGGCATCGGCCGAGGAATCGCCGAATCGCTCGCAGCCGCCGGCCACGACATCATGATCAACTACACGCGCAACGAGGATGCGGCCAAGGAAGCCGCTGAATCGGTCTCGTCACACGGCGTCCGGGCAGAGATCTGCCAGGCAAACGTGACCGAAACCCAAGACGGGCGCAACCTGGTGGACAAAACTCTCGAGGCGTTCGGGCGCCTCGACCTGCTGGTCAACAACGCCGGAATCGCCCCTCGAGTGCGGGCGGACCTCCTCGACGCGGAGACCCAGAGCTATGATGAAGTCATGGCCACGAACCTCCGGGGGCCCTATTTCCTGACGCAATACGCCGCCAACAAAATGATCGACCTCAAGACCGCGGGCACGATCGAAGCGGCCCGGATCGTTGTCATTTCGTCTATATCTGCGTTCACGACGTCGATCAACCGGGGCGAATACTGCCTGTCGAAAACAGGTCTCTCCATGATGACGCAGCTGTTCGCCGGTCGGCTGGCCGAGCACGACATCACGGTCAACGAGATCCAGCCAGGGATCATCCAGACAGACATGACGGATCCCGTAAAGGACAAGTACGACAAGCTGATCACCGATGGCCTGACACCGATCCGCCGGTGGGGACAGCCCGACGACATCGGCAAAGCGGTCGTGGCAATCGCCTCCGGGCTGCTCGACTTCACGACCGGAGCTGCGATCCCGGTCGACGGTGGATTCCATATCCGCCGGCTGTAGCTATAAGCTCACCTTCTGAATTTCGCGCCGCCCGCTGATTTGACGCCCCCCCTGAATTGGCATAAATTTGTGCTGTGCCTTGAATTACACGATTGAGCGATTCGGGAGTATCGGGGGGAACTTATGCTGAAGGGCTTCTTCAAGAAGGACGAAGAGAACGGGTCCGAACTGCAGCGCGAGAAGCAGTATGTCCTGGAAGGACAGGACGAAGAAATCGAAGAGGCGATGTCCCTACTCGCGGAGGACGGGAAGGTCGAACTCGACGAAACGATGGAGGAGATCAATGAAGCGGTGAAGGAGGCCGCCAAGACCTCTCTCCGTGACATTAAGCTGATGGAAGAAGGCCGCTGCCCCTCATGCGGTCACAAGACGAACCAGTTCCTGTTTACGACGGTCTGCGCCAATTGTGGATGGTTCTCCCACATCTCCCCGGAGGAGGGACAATCCATCATCCACCTCAAGAACGGCAGCACGATAGAGTGTGGGACCACGTTCGACACTAAGGACTACTACATCCTCGGGATTACGGATGGCGTCGTTCGAGCGAAAGTATCGAAGGACAACGTCGAGTTCATCGAGTTCAAGTGGACCGACGAAGAGGTGCACAAAAAGCGGAAGGCCCGGATGGTCGTGCAGGCGGCTGTCGACTCCTGGACGGAGAAGCCGCTGACCGAGTATGACAACGAGCCGATTCTCGTATACGCCTCGTTCGGCAATCTCCAGGAACGTTATGTATTCGGGAGCAAGGAGAACGCCGAGGCCTTCAAGAAGCAGTATCCCGTCCGCGTCCACAAAAACTGCTACGAACGGCCGTGCGTGGACTGCGACCTGTGCATCAAGAAGTATAGCGGTGAGGACGAGACCATCTACAAAAAGATGATTGAAGAACCCGTCTGAGCCAGGCTAGAGGAAAAAATAAAGGGCGCCTCACCGAGGCGCCCTTTCTCGTATACAGCCAACAGTATCCGGAACGTCTAAGTAGCCGGTTCCAGATCGTCGATCACGTCCGGCTGACTCGTTTGCTGATCGTGAAGGTCCTTGTAGACACCGTCCTGGACAACGAGTTCGTCGTGCGTTCCCCAGCCCACGCCTCGTCCATTATCCAAAACCAGAATGCGATCCGCCCGCATCGCGGTCGATATGCGGTGAGTGATCACGAAAGTCGTTCTCCCTTCCATGATCCGACTCAACGTCTCCTGAATTCGCGCCTCGGTTTTCGCATCAAGCGCGGACGTTGTGTCATCCAGCACCAGAATACTCGGATCGGTCAGCATGGCCATCGCGAACGAAAGCCTCTGCTTCTGTCCACCCGACAGGTTTGAACCCCGCTCCCCGACCCGAGCCTCGTATTTCTCTGGCAGGGTCATCACGTAGTCGTGTAGCTCCGCAGCCTTTGCCGCATTCATAACCTGCTCTGGCGTAGCCTCCCTCCGTCCATAGACGATATTCTCAGCGATGGTACCCGAGAACAGCACCGCCTCCTGCGGCACCACGCTGATGTGCTGCCGCAACGAGGACAACCGGATATCGCGCAGGTCGTAGTCGTCCAGTTGGATCCGACCCTGGGTCGGCTCATACAGCCTCAGCAGCAGGTTGACCAACGTGCTCTTACCAGATCCGGATGGCCCAACAACCGCGAGTGACATCCCAGGTCTGACCCGAAAATCGACATCTCTCAGCACGTAGTCGCCCGCGTCCGAGTAACGGAAACTAACGTTCTTGAAGACCACACGACCGCGGACCGTGTCGAGACGGGCAGCGGTCGGACGATCCTGGATGATCACCTCTTCGTCGAGAACCTCGAACACACGAGAGATGATGACCACCATTTGCTGAATGGTCGCGTTCACGTTGGCCAGCGCTACGAGCGGCATGAACAGGTTACCCACCGACATGTGGAAGTAGATCAGGTCGCCGACCGTGATCGCACCGCTCTGTACCCGGAGCGCACCCAGGTAGAGAATGAACGCCGTCGCAACCGCGCTGATAGCACTGCACGTCGCCCCGAGTCCCGTATTCAGCATCGAACCCCTGAGCGCCAAGCGAAAGATCTGAACCAGACGCCGGTAGAAGGACCGATACTCCCCCCGCTCCTTCGCGAATGACAGCACGACTCGCACCCCGCGAACCCGCTCCTCGAGCATGCCATACGTGTCCGCATACGTTTCGCGCATCCTTGTAAATGCGACGGCGATCGCCTTCTGAAAACTCTTGTAGGCGATCACGTAGATTGGGAGTGCCGCGAACGCCACGAGGGCCAGTTCGACGTTGATCGTCAGGAGGATGATGACCCCGAGGAGAATGCGGGCGACGTGGCGGGTCGTCTGAACAAACGTTGTGGCGACTTCGCTCTGGAGGAGTTGCACGTCATCGAGCAGGCGCGCCATGAGCTTCCCCGTCTGCTGACGGTCGAAGAACGTCATCTGGAGCTTCTGGATCTTCTGGTGCAGGTCAAGACGGATGTGGTAAACGATCCGCTGGCCGACGTAAGCGATGTGATAGGTGTAGAACCAGTTGATCGCGGCGAACAGCGACCGGACGACCAGGTAGGTGAAGAAGATGAACCAGAGAAACTTGAGCTTCTCGGTTCTCGTCTTTTCGACGACAGGCTCAGGAAGGGGCTCCTTCCTGAGGAGCGTCAACTGAGGATCACGTCGGGGTCGTGTCTCTCTGGGTAGAAGCGATCCGTCTCCACCACCGAGTGTTCCCCTCACCACGGTCACCTCCGGCTTCAACTGGAGGACATCGTCGACCGTGACCTTCGTTATGTATCCGAGGATGAAAGAATAGGAAGACGTCACGGTCGCCATGATCATAACCGCGAGCATACGAACCCAGAAGGGCCGGATATACGTGTTCGTGAATCGCTTAAGCTGATCCATCAGTCGGCCGCCAGTTCTTCTTCTGCGGCACCAGCAAACTGTTGCGCATACAGCTCTCGGTATCGTCCGCCTGGGTTCTCGAGTAACTCCTCGTGTCTCCCACATTCGACGATCTCCCCCTGGTCCACCACCACGATTTTGTCTGCGTTCACAATCGTCGACAGCCGGTGCGCGATCACGAAAGAGGTCCTGCCCTCCAGCACGTTGGCCATCGCCTTCTGGATCAGGGCTTCGGACAACGAGTCCAGCGAAGAAGTCGCTTCATCGAGGATCAGCACACTCGGGTCCGTTAACACCGCTCGGGCGATCGAGAGCCGCTGCTTCTCTCCGACCGACAGCTTGACCCCCTCGTCCCCTAGCTGCGTGTCGTAGCCATCAGCGGTTCGCACGATGAACTCGTGAATCTCGCCAACGCGCGCGGCCGTGATGATCTCGGCCTCGGTGGCATCGGTGTTCCCATACGTCAGATTCTCCCGGATCGTCGAGTTGAACATCACCGAATCTTGAAGGACCTGCCCGATCTGTTTTCGCATCGCTCCCAGTTTCATATCTCGCAGGTCGTGACCGTCGATCGTGATGCGTCCCTTCGTCACATCGAAGTAGCGCATCAGAAGGCTCGTCAGAGTCGTTTTGCCACACCCCGTGTGCCCGACCAGCGCGACCATTTCTCCGGGCTCGACCTCGAGGTCGACGCCTCGGATCACCGGCTCGCCTTCTTCATACTCGAACCAGACATCTTCGAAGGTCACACGACCCTCGATCCGGGGAAGCTCGACGGCGTCAGGCTTGTCTTTCACGTCTATGTCGTGATCCAGCACTTCAAAGATCCGATCGACGGAAATCATCATCTGCTCGAACCGCATCGCCGCTTGGGTCAAGTTCAGGACGGGCTTGAACACCCGCATCGCATAGGAGAGAAAGGCCATCACCGCACCGTAGGTCATCTCTCCCTCGATCACGAAGTAACACCCCAGGCAGAACACCACGGTATTGCGGATCCCGGACACCGCCCACACACCCGACTCGTAGCCGGCGCGGAACGTAGCCGTGGTCATGGCCTGATCGAGGGTGTCGCGTGTCTCGTTCGCGAAGGCTCTATTCTCTCGACGTTCCTTGCCATACGCCTTCACGACCTGCACACCGCTCAGCCGTTCCTGCAGCCCAACGGAGACCTTGTCCATCTTCGTCCGCCACGCTCGAACGGACGCACGGATTCCGCCCCGCCAGCCGAAGTAGTTGAACAGATACAGAGGCAAGAGGGCGATCAGTAACGCACCCAGCTTCCAGTTCAGGCTGGCACACATGGCGATCGCGAACCAGAAAGACACGAAGTCTGTCACGATGCTCAGAACGCGCATCGTCACCATGCTGCGCACCGTCGCAACGTCACCCATGATTCGTTCCATGATCTTCCCTGTCCCCATCTTGTCGTAGAACAGGAGTGACAGGCGAAGTAGGTGATCGAACATCGCCTCACGGATATCCATGATCAGGCGGTGCGATATGATGGAAATGGAGTAGGTCGTTAAGACACTAAGACCGGCGGCCGCCACCGGGATGAGAACAGATATTAGAAGGACGATCTCCAGGAGGTCCCACCGCCCACCGACGACGATCTCGTCGACGATGAACTTCATAATCAACGGCGGTGTCATGGAGACCGTCGTCAGACCGATGGTCAGCAGGAGGGCGCCGAAGAGGCGTCGCTGATACGGTCGGACAAACTGCAGCAGTTTCTTGAGGTTCTGAGTCTTGGGATTGCCCTGTTCTTCCATTAGCTCGCCTATCGTCCCACAGCACAGTCTGAGGCGTAAGTATCCAATATAGTTACATCCTAACGCGCGATCAAACTGGCCTACCCAACGAGACCCTCAAGAAGTTTTTAAGGCCACCTAATCTTTACCAGCTTCGATTGCTTGACGACCCGCTTGGTGCCCCTTACATTCGATCGTCGCTCCCTTCACAGTCACAACAGATCTCCCCGGAAAAGTCGTCTTCTTGCCGCCCAAGATGCCTCACCCCTCGGACATGTCTGTCTCCGAAGCTGCCGCCTACGTGGCCGGCAGGCCGCGAGGGCTCGAAGCCTTCCTGACTGCCCTGGAATCCGACGCCAGATCCGGCATGCGCAGCCTCGCAGAGAGGGCCCGCAAACAGAAACGTGCAGACCGCAGAGAACGCAACCGTCTTCTCCGAATGCTCAAACACGAACGTCGGCTCTGGGAGAAGGGCTACGCAAACGTCGCGGGTGTTGACGAGGTCGGGCGTGGCCCGCTGGCAGGACCGGTAGTCGCGTCTGCCGTCATCCTTCCCCCCACCGCCCGCATCAAGGGGCTTGATGACTCAAAAGCCCTGACTGCCGAGTCCAGGGAGGAGCTCTATGAAGAGATTCGGGCCAAGGCCCTGGACATATCGATCGGATCCGTGCCTCCCGAAGAAATCGACCAGATCAACATCTACCAGGCGACCCTGAAGGCGATGCGTGCAGCGATCTCAGGACTCGAGACCGCGCCTGATTATGCTCTGATCGACGGGAATCGGGTTCCGGAAAGCGGATGCCGCGAACTTGCGGTCGTCGGCGGTGACGCAGCTTCCTTGAGTATTGCGGCGGCTTCCGTGGTCGCCAAGGTCACTCGAGACCAGGAGATGGTAGACTGGGACGCCAGATACCCGGCATACGGGTTCACCGGCCACAAGGGTTACGCTAGCGCCGAGCACATCGGAGCATTGATGGATCAGGGCCCGTGCCCCATACATCGTCGCTCCTTCAGCACAGTAGAGGATGCTCTCGCCGCCAGGTCCGACACGTTTCGCCAAGTCAGAGAAGAGGTCGATTCGATCAAGCGGACTGCGGAACTCGACACCTACCAAGCAACCCTTCATCGAAAGTTATCCGAGCTGTCCGATGAAGAAAGATCCGATATAGACAATCGTATTGATCGGCGCCGCAGCCAGTTACAGAAACCATCTATCTCAGGAGAAGAAGCTGCCGAGGCCTGGCTGGAACAGTCCGGTTTCCTGATTCTCGAGCGCAATGTCCGTTTCGGTCGTGGCGAGATCGATCTGATCGCTCAGCAAGGCGATACGATCGCTTTCGTCGAAGTAAAAACCTCCGAAACAGAGCTTGCAAAATGGGTTACGCCGCACAAGCAGTCCAGGATATGCAGCGCAGCGGGAACCTATCTGGACCAGAACCCAACCAGTCTCTCACCCCGGTTCGACGTCGTCTCGGTCCTGCTCGGGGGCGACGTCCCCACGGTCCGACACTACCCGGCAGCCTTCGAATCCTGAGCGGCCGAATCGCGTGTAAGTTGTTGACAGAACAAGACCTTCTTGTTAGGTTCGGCTCTCTCTCAGATCCGATTCAGACCCTCTCTCCTCACCGCCATGGCATCGAAAATCATCCCAAACGTCAAAGGCACGCGGGACTTCTACCCGGACGACTGGGCATACCAGAAGTGGTTGTCCGGCAAGTTCCTCGAAGTAGGCCGACTTTTCGGGTTCGAGGAATACGAGGGATCGCTACTTGAGCACCAGGACCTCTATCTGGGCAAAAGCAGCGAAGAAATCGTTAATCAACAAACATTTACGCTGAAAGATCGCGACGACCGCGATCTGGTACTCAGGCCTGAGCTGACGCCCTCTCTGGCTCGAATGGTCGCTTCACGAGAGGGTCAACTCGCCTTCCCCATCAGGTGGCAGTCCTACGGCCAGTTCTTCCGCTACGAACGGCCCCAAAGGGGACGAGGACGGGCCTTCTTCCAATGGAATGTAGACCTCCTGGGAGCAGATTCTCCCGTCGCTGACGCTGAGATCCTCAGCCTCGCCTGTGCAACCTTAAAGACGCTCGACCTCACGCCTGATCACGTCACGCTCCGCCTCAACGATCGTCAGGCAGCAGAGTCGCTCCTGCGGGAGACCCTGGGGATCCGGGACGACCTGATCCCAGCCGTGTTCGGCCTTATCGACCGTGTCGACAAGATGGATCCAGAGAAATTCAAGGCAGCCCTGGCCGAAGCAGGGCTCGGAGACACGCAGGCATCCGAGCTTCAGGACATCCTCCAGTCGAAATCACCGATCGTCTCGGACTGGCTGACCGAAATCATGGCGCACCTCAGCAAGGCGGGGGTGGAGAGCTACATCCAGCTGGACCCTAGGATCGTGCGCGGGTTCGACTACTACACTAGGACCGTGTTCGAGGCCTGGGCAAAGACGTCTCTCCGCCGAGCACTGTTCGGGGGCGGACGGTACGACAACCTAACCCTACAAGTCGGCGGTAAGCGCCAGATTCCGGGCGTAGGCTTCGCAGTCGGTGATATGGCCTTGACGGAGCTCTTGAAGGAAGTCGAGAAGATGCCGGATGCGCACCCCACGGAGGTGCGCGTCCTCGTAACCGTCTTTGCCGAGGACCTTCTGGACACCTCCTCACATGTGGCGGCCACCCTCCGTCGAGCGGGCATCCCCACCGAGCTCTACCTGTCGCCGAAGCACAAACTGGATCGGCAATTCAAGCACGCCGACAAGAAAGCGATACGATATGTGGTTGTCCTAGGACCCGATGAGGCAGCAGCAGACAAAGCGTCGCTGAAGGACCTCCGAACCGGAGACCAGGTCACCCTAGCAGTCGGCGAGCTCGCCGACCGGATCAGCCAAAACTAGACAGGACGGATCATGCCAGAATCATTGGACGGCTGGAAGCGCACCCACCATTGCAACGCACTCCGCAAGGAGGATATAGGCAAAGAGGCCGTGTTGATGGGATGGGTGGCCAAACGCCGGGATCACGGCGGTGTCATCTTCGTCGACCTGAGAGACCGGGAGGGGGTCACGCAGGTCGTGTTCCGCCCCGATATCGAGGCTGAGATGCACGCTAAAGCAGAATCGATCAGGAACGAGTTTGTCCTGGCCGTTCAAGGGAGGGTTGAGCCCCGACCCGAGGGTATGGCGAACCCTAACCTCGATACGGGCGCAGTCGACGTTGAGTGCAATGCCGTCAAGGTCCTGAACGAGGCAGAAACGCCTCCCTTCCAGATTGAGCCTGACCAGGAGCTCAGCGAAGAGATCCGATTGCGTTATCGCTACCTGGACCTCCGACGCCCGGACGTCCAAGCCACGATGCTCCTCCGACACAAAACTTCACAAGAAGTCCGTAAGCACCTAGCAGACAATGGTTTTCTTGAAATCGAAACACCTTACCTAATGAAGAGCACTCCGGAAGGTGCACGGGACTATCTCGTACCGTCCCGGGTGAACCGGGGGTCCTTCTACGCCCTCCCCCAGTCTCCCCAGACCTACAAGCAACTGCTGATGGTCGCTGGCTACGAGAAGTACTTCCAGATCGTCCGATGCTTCCGTGACGAGGACCTTCGCGGAGATCGTCAGCCCGAATTCACCCAGATCGACATCGAGATGTCCTTCGTCGAAGAAAACGACGTGATGGAGATGGCCGAGAACCTGACGAGGCACGTGTTCAAGTCGGTGATCGGACAGGATATCCCAGACCCGATTCCCAGAATGACCTACCAGGAGGCGGTTGACCGTTACGGAGTCGACCGGCCGGACACTCGATTCGGATTCGAAATCGTGGATCTAGCGGAAGCAGCGGAAGCCTCTGAGTTCCAGGTGTTCAAGAACGTCATCGGCGACGGCGGGCAGGTCCGAGGCATCAACGCCAAGAACTGCTGTTCGTTCTCACGCAAACAGATTGACGATCTGACCGCCTACGTGGCCAAATTCGGCGCGAAGGGGTTGGCCTGGATCAAGGTCACCGACGCAGGATTCGAATCATCAATAGTCAAGTTCTTCCCTGAGGCCGCGCAATCGGTTCTACAAGAAGCCCTTGAGGCTGAACCGGGGGATTTACTGCTGTTTGTCGCTGACAAGCCGGGAGTGGTCGCTGACTCGCTCGGAAACCTGCGGATCGAGTTGGCAAGACAGCAGGGGCTTCTCGATCCGTCGCAATACGCGTTTACCTGGGTGACCAAGTTCCCCCTGCTCGAGTACGACGACGAGTCCAAGCGCTACGTCGCCTGCCACCACCCGTTCACAAGCCCGCTCGACGAGGATCTCAACGGGATGGAAGCGGATCCGGCCAGAGCTCGGGCAAAGGCATATGATTTGGTCCTGAACGGCAACGAGATTGCCGGCGGAAGCGTCAGAATCAACCGGGCGGATGTCCAGGATCGGATGTTCCGCCTGCTGGGGATCGACGAGGAGGAGGCAGAGGAAAAATTCGGTTTCCTCCTGTCAGCCTTCAAATACGGGGCCCCACCCCACGGTGGTATCGCCTTCGGATACGATCGCCTAGTCGCCCTGCTGGCCCAGAAAGAGTATATCCGGGACGTGATCGCCTTCCCGAAGACGAACGCGGCGGCCTCTTTAATGGACAGCGCCCCATCAGAGGTATCAGATGCTCAGCTGAGAGAGCTCGGATTGAGGCTAATACATCCCTGATTTCGGTGACTCAGAACTGACGCAACTGAATGAAAAACACCGCTGTAAATTAAGAAATTAGGCCTTGACTTCACTCTGGGCCTGTAGTAATTTCACTCGGTGCTATTTTGCTGTATTGTCATTCGTGTGCGTCTTACAAAGATCGACAACTAGATACAGTCTCCTTTACCACAAGATACCAGGAGAAATGCCGTCTTATGACTAAGCTGCTCAAAAGGGCAACGGGTGTTGGGCTGGCAGCAGCCCTAATCTCCCTTCCCCTACTGTCCGGCTGCACAGTGATGGCCTCCAGTGAACAGTTGGCCATGCTGGAAGAAGCACGGAAGAAGGCTGAATCGGCTGAGGCTGACCTCAATACGTGCAGGGAGACGCGAGCTCAGCTCGAGAAGGAGCTGGCCGACAAGAAGGCGTTGCTGGCAAAGCTTCGCAATGATCGAGACGTTGTGCAGAAAGCCATCAGCGAGTGATTGAAAGGAGTCGATGATGCGTTTCAGAAAGATCACTGCCGCACTGTTCTGCACACTTGCCCTCGTTGTGGGCCTAGGTGGCGTGCCGGTAACAGCGCAGGAAATGACCTACGAAGAATACAAGATCAAGCTGGCCGAGTATGAAGGCCGGACGGCGGAGGCACGCCGCGCACTCGCGGCCTGTAAGGAAGCCGGAGACAAGCTTCGCGCGGAGATCGGAGCCCTTGAGGGCGACATGGCCAGCGTGAACAAAGAGATCTATGAACTGCTTGGGACGGACCAGGGATCGATTGACTCGTTCCTGGCTGAACTCGACCGGATTGAAGCTCGTCTGATGGGTCTGTTGAACCTGTCAGAAGAGGCGCTGTTCGAGAAGCGTGACGAGATCGACTCGATCGAGGAACGCGTCGCGCAGATAAAGGAGGACAACAGGGCTCTTCTCCCCGACGCCGCCAATAAGCTGGCGAACATCGATCAGTTGCTCGAGCGCGTGAAGGCCCGGATGCCGCGGAAGCGGATCAAGCAGTATACGGTAATGCACGGCGACAACCTCTGGAACATCGCCAAGAAGCCGTCGATCTACAGCGATCCTTACCTCTGGCCCCGCATCTACGTTGAGAACAAGGGCAAGATCAAGAATCCTGACCTTATCTACCCCAACTGGTCGCTCAACGTGCCTTTCGGCGTCGACCTCAACCAGCATCTGGTGGTCACTGGTCAGAGTCTCTCCTCGATCGCGGGCGCGGTCTACAAAGACCCGACCAAGTGGCACCGTCTGCTCAAGGCAAATCAGTCACAGATTCTGGATGCCAACCTGATTTTCCCTGCTCAAGTCCTCGACGTTCCAGCCAACTAGGCACGATCAGAAAAAACCACCGGCCCATCGCCGGTTGACGAATGGAACGATTAAAACAGGACTAAATACCCGGCAGAAGGCTCTCGTTCTCGCGGTTTGCGAGAACGAGAGCCTTTTCTCTATCTACCTCGGAAGAAGAGAACCCCAAGCCTATGGCAACGGATTCGCCGACTCTCAACTCGGCCCAGACTTCCCAAAGAATCCCTACGCAGGGCGTCGACCCGCTCTCGCTATACGGACACAATGACGCCAACCTGATCGCACTTGAATCCAGGTATGGTGTCAAGATCACGGCACGGGGCGATACGATTCGCCTCGATGGCGATGAATTGAGTGTCCGACTTGTCGCTGGGTTGATCGACGAGATGATCTCACTTCTTCGCAGAGGCGACGATGTCAGTTCATCCGACCTCCTCTCCGCCCCGGCCATATCGCACCCCGAGAGAGAGCATGAGGATGAAGATGACACAACGATCCTGACAAAGAAGGGTGCGATTCGACCGCGCTCCGAACGTCAGGCTGACTATATCTCGTCCGTAAAGGCCTACGACATCGTGTTCGGCGTTGGGCCAGCTGGAACCGGGAAGACGTATCTCGCGGTAGCCTGCGCCATCGCAGCTCTCCGCAGGAAAGAAGTGTCCAGAATCATCCTGACCCGGCCAGCCGTTGAAGCGGGCGAGAGCCTTGGGTTCCTGCCAGGGGACATACAGGAGAAGGTAGACCCCTATCTCCGTCCGCTCTATGACGCGCTCCGGGACATGATTCCGGGAGACCAGATGGGCAGACTCATGCAACTGGGAACACTCGAGATCGCCCCGCTCGCCTTTATGCGTGGTCGCACCCTGAACAACGCGTTCGTCATCCTGGATGAAGCCCAGAACACCAGCATCAGCCAGATGAAGATGTTCCTGACACGGCTGGGCGCAAATTCGAAGGCAGTAATTACCGGGGACATCACCCAGGTCGATCTGCCGTCGGGATCACAGTCCGGCCTCATTCACGTGCAGCGCATCCTGTCGCACATCGAGGCGATTCGATTCGTCCACTTCACGGAACAGGACGTGGTCCGACACGCTCTGGTGCAGGAAATCATCAACGCCTACGACTGCTATGAGTCTTCCATCCAGCAGGAGCTTCCCCTCACCGACGACCTCAAAAACAAGACATCAGAGAACAGTGCTGAGACCAGCTAAAAAAACCGCGGCTCACGGCATAGAGCTCGGTCGCGAGCGCAAGCCCTGGCGGCAGGGATACCGGGATCAACTCGCCCGATACGGCATCCTGGCCGTGTTGACAGTGATCCTGACAACGCTCTACCCGACTAGTCAGACATACGAGATCACTTGGCTGGAGAGCAGTCCGGTCGCACTCGAGGAAGTCCTCGCTCCTGTCAGTTTCTCCATCCACAAGAGCGAGAAGGACTACGCAGCAGAAACCGCCGAGGCCCGCGCCGCCGTCAGACCGGTCTTCTTCGTGAATGCCCGGGTCGCGGTCGAACGTTCGGCCGCGATGGAGGCGCTGTTCCGGGACATCGAGGCCCTTCGGATGTCGGACCTCGCCGATTCAGCACGTGTCTCCCGGCTCAGAATCACCCACCCCGAGACGAGGCCGATTTCAGACGGCACCCTCTTTTTTCTCCTGAATGAGCGCGACCTGGCGTCCTCTGGCCTGGACTCGCTGCGCTCGCTGACACAATCCCTGTTCGGGTTGAGCTACGAGGTCGGCCTGATCGAGAGTCACAGCCAGTCAGGGATGCAGGCCGACACCCTGAACCTCGTCAGCACCAGCGCGGAGGTGATGACACCTGCTGAACAGGTCAGGGACCTGGATCAGCTAACCGGGGCGCTCCGGGAACGCATCCTTTCGACCTACACGGAGAATGAGACACGTCGGATCAGGGGCGCCTACGAGCTCGTCACGTCTTTCCTCGTCCCGAACCTCGCCTATTCAGAATCTGAAACAGAGTCCCGTCGCCGCCAAGCGATCGAGACGATCTCACCCATCAAGGGAAGCGTCCTCAAGGGGGAGCGCATCATCGACGAGCACGAGCGAGTCACGCCCGAGCACGTCGACAAGCTGCGGTCACTCGTCCGCCATCTGAACCAAGAGCGGCAGCAGGATCCATACCTGCCGACCCTCCAGACCGTCGGTCGCTTCGTCATCTCCGGTCTGATGGTCGCAACCCTATTCGCGTTCCTCGGTTCGTTCCGCGAGCCCATATACCGACAGACTTCTAACTTCGTCCTCTTCGGGATCCTGGTCCTGATTCCCGCCGTGGTGGCTCACTACGCCGCAGAAGGTGGTGCCATCACCCCCTTTCTGGTGCCGATCGCCCTTTCGGCGATTATCGCGACCGTCCTGTTCGACGCTGAGATCGGGATGCTCGTATCTGTCGTCGCTGCCGTGATCTGCTCGAGTATTCTTGGCAGCCTGCAACACAGCGTCGTGTTCATGGTGACCGGCGCCGTGGGCGCATTCGCCGTCAGAAACGTGCTTAATCGCGGCGACTTCTACCGGTCAATCGCCTACATCAGCGCGGCCTACATGCTGACGATCCTGGCGACGGGCATCCTCTTCTCCAACTATGCCACGCTCGAGGACTTCCTCGAACGTGCTCGGGGGGACGTGATCTTCGGCATCTTCACATCCTGCGGGTCAGCCATCCTCGCGATCGGGCTGCTCCCGATCTTCGAGAGCACCTTCAACGTGATTACGTCGATCACCCTCCTCGAGCTGTCCGACCTGAACCGCCCACTGCTGAGGAACCTCGCCATCCGAGCTCCGGGCACCTATAGCCACAGCATCATCATGGCGAGCCTGTCCGAAGCGGCAGCCGAAGCGATCGGCGCGGATCCCCTTCTCTCGCGGGTGGGATGCTACTATCACGACATCGGGAAGATGATTCGTCCGCACTACTTCATCGAAAACCAGAAGGGCGTGAACCCGCACGACGAGTTGCAGCCCAGGATGAGTGCACTGATCTTGATCTCGCACGTAAAGGAAGGCGTCGAGCTCGCGCGTGAAGAGGGTCTCCCCCGCGCCATCATCGACATCATCCCCCAACACCACGGAACGGGTGAGATCGTGAGCTTCAAGCATCGAGCGCTCGAGCGTGGGGACAAGCAGGCAGTTCGAGACGAGGACTTCAGATACCCCGGACCAAAGCCACAAACAAAAGAAGCAGGGATCGTCAACCTGGCCGACGCGATCGAATCGGCGACTCGGACCATACCCGGCAACGCACCGGATCAGATCAAGGGCATGGTCCAGACGATCATCAAGGGGCGATTCACCGCGGGCGAACTCGACGAATGTGACCTGACCCTACGCGATCTTACACGCATCCAGGAGGCATTCCTGCCGATTCTGGAGGCGACACGGCACGCACGCGTCGCCTATCCTTGGCAACAAGAACAGCAGAGCCGTCAGAAAGTGCGCCGGAAGCAGGAACGCACGTGATCGAGTGGATCGACGCATCGGGCGAGGCCATCGAGCAACCTATTGTTGACATATTGAACACGATGCTGCGTGACCACGACACACAGACACAGGTAAACGTCGTCGTCACATCGGACGATCATATTCAGCAACTGAACCGGGATTACCGTCAGCTCGACAGACCGACCGACGTGCTGTCCTTCGAACTGCTGGACGATACGGCCCCTGAGTCTGACTGTCTCGGCGAGATTTACATCTCCTCGGAGACCGCCCAGAATCAAGCGCTTGAAGCAGGCAGAGACCTGCAGACGGAGGTGTCACATCTCGCCATACACGGGATGCTTCATCTCCTCGGATACGAACACGAGACGGACGAGGGGTACGAACGCATGCGGGCCCAAGAGGACCGATATCTCGAACGCTGTCGTCCCCTATCACCCAACTCTCGCAAGTTTTGAGCGAGACAGAGAGGAGCGTGAGCCCTAGTTGGACCCTGTTTGGCCAAGCCTAGTAATACTCATCTTTACCTTCGCCATTAACGCGGTTCTATCGCGTCTGGAAATGATCAACAATTCCCTCAGCCGTTCCACAGTCGAGAAACTGGTGGAGGCCGGGGTGCCCAGGGCATCTCTCCTTCTGTCGATGTTCAACCCAAGGAACGTCCTGGCCCAGGCCATCTCGGTCGGGCAGATCACGACCCTTGGTGTTGGGTGCATCGTCTTTCTCCGTGTAACGACTCCCATCCGCGACTACATCCAGTCGCCGTGGCCGGCCGTCGAGGGCCTGCTCGTGACAGCCCTCTTTGTATTGGTAGCCATGCTCTTGACCAACCTCGCGCCGCCCTACCGACGCGAGGAGGGATCGGAAGCCCCCCTGCCCAAAATCCTGTTGGCGGGCTACCCCGTCTACCTGGTCTTCTTACTTCCTGGGCTCCTTCTGCTCAAAGCTCAGCAGATGTTCGTTTCAGAAGATGACACCAGGGCCATCAAGGAAGATGAGCTTCGCAACATCGTGGAATCGGAGACGGAAGAGGGAACGATCGAAGTCGAAGAAAGGGACATGATCGAGGGCGTGTTCGAGTTCGGGGACACCACAGTCAAAGAGGTGCTGATTCCTCGAATCGACATGATCTGCGGCGACCTGGCGGGAGACAAGAATGAGTTGCTGGATGTTATCGTAAAGTCACGCCATTCTCGGATCCCTGTCTTCGAAGAGCGAGTCGACCACATCAAAGGCATCGTCTACGTCAAGGACGTCCTTCACGCCGTGATCCGGGGGGAAGGCTGGCAGATTCAGGACCTGATGAGAGAGCCGCACTTCGTGTCCGAGAACAAGACCATCGATGAACTCCTGACCGAATTCAAGAGTAACCGTGTCCACATGGCGATCGTCCTGGATGAGTATGGGGGTACATCAGGACTCGTTACGCTGGAAGACCTGATCGAGGAGATTTTCGGCGAAATCCAGGACGAATATGACGACGAGGAGCCACTCTTCGCCTGGTCAGCGGACAAAACCACCCTGGTCGCGGATGCCAGGTTGGCCATCGACGACCTGAATCTCCTTATGAATGTCGAGTTGCCCCAGGATGGTTACGAAACCCTTGGTGGCTTTATCTACAACCACCTCGGACACGTACCGGACAAGGGGGAGACATTTGTATTCGCTTCGCTGTCACTCCTGATCGAGGACGTAATCGGCCAGCGGATTACGAACGTGCAGATCGCCCGGGTGGATGAAGAAGAGACCAAGGAAGCCCCTTCTGATGCGACATCGGGCCAAGAATTGGCTTGACACGATTCTAACAGATGGCTTGATTCTCTGCGTCTGATCAAGAGGTCGCGGGGTGGAGCAGTCTGGTAGCTCGTTGGGCTCATAACCCAAAGGTCGGAGGTTCAAATCCTCCCCCCGCTACCAAGGATTTGAGAGCCGACAGTTTATGCTGTCGGCTTTTTTTATGCCTAAAAGCCAGTGTTTATGCGGGTTTCAGGGGCATAGTAAAATCGCTACCTGTCACCAGAACCTCGACTCACTACTATCGGCGTCTTGACTTGTGAGGGCCCCACCTTTAGATTCTGAAGACTTGGTGACCCCGTCGTTCAGTGGCCTAGGACACCTGACTCTCACTCAGGAAACGGGGGTTCGACTCCCCTCGGGGTCACCAAAAGAAAGACACGGTTGAGTAGCCCTTCTGGACGCGGTTCCAGGAGGGCTGCTCCCGTTCTGGGAATGCTGA
>MDTE01134184.1_pt1 | contig 75482 bp, 60 predicted proteins | sample 811231 | NCBI WGS metagenome assembly MDTE01 (sample SAMN05326651, study PRJNA326480) | marine metagenome | isolation source: seawater | place: Indian Ocean: Red Sea | collected 2010
AAAAAGACTGCCCCAAAAGCAAAAAAGACTGCCCCAAAAGCTAAAAAGACTGCCCCAAAAGCTAAAAAGACTGCCCCAAAAGCTAAAAAGGCTTCAGCAAAGTTTGAGAAACAAAAACTTAAAGAAGATCAAATATCAAAAACAAGAGTCAAAGAAACTAATAATAAAATAACTGAGAAAAGAAAGCAGAAATTAAATACAATTAAAAGGCAACCACCAAAGCAAGTGATTCCTTCTAAACTTGATTATGAAATAGGTGAATATGTTGTATATCCATCGCATGGAGTTGGTAAGGTCACAGCAATAGAAGATAAATTAGTTGGTGAACAAACACTGAAAATGTTTGTAGTGATCTTTGATAAAGAAAAAATGAAACTCAGGGTTCCTGTTGATAAAACAACTGGATCAGGTATGCGGCATCTATCATCACCAAGTATAATGGAGAAGGCAATTTCTACTTTAAAAGGTAAGGCACGCCAACGAAGAATAATGTGGAGTAGAAGAGCACAAGAATATGATGCAAAATTAAATTCTGGAGATCCAGTAGCAATCGCAGAAGTAATAAGGGATCTATTCAGGAAAGGTGAAGAACCAGAGCAATCATATAGTGAGCGACAAATGTATGAGGCCGCTATGGAAAGATTAGCTCGTGAATATGCCGCTCTTGAAGAAACTGATACCTTGGACGCCACTGAGAGACTAGAAGAAGTATTAAAAGCAGCTTAAACCTCTGAGTAAAGTCCACATGGATAGATATGAATCTGATCATTTTGCAACACTAGATAATGTCAAAAGAATTTGGGCAGTAAGTGCAATACACTCAGATGTTGATGCACTAATTACTTTGCATGAAGAAATTTTAAAACGACTTACTTTTGAAGATGGAGTTATTTATCTTGGAAATATTATTGGTAAGGGATTAAAGGTCAGGGAAACAATCGATGAATTACTCTCATTTAGGCGTCATTTAATAGCACTTAATGGGACATGCCAGACAACCAATAAAGTTATTTTTCTTCGCGGAGCTCAAGAAGAGATGTGGCATAAACTACTTCAGGTCCAGCTAGCTATTAATCCCGTTGAAATAATTGAGTGGTTAAGCCATCAAGGAGTAAATACTACTTTGTTAGCATATGATGGAACAATTGATGAGGGACTCTATAATGCAAGGGGAGGAGCAAGAGACTTAGCTCGGTGGACAAATAAGCTGCGTGATTCAATCTCAATGCACCCTGGACATAGAGAATTCTTATCCTCCTTAAAAAGGGCTGCCGTAACCAATCAAGGGTCATTATTATTTGTAAATTGCGGGTTGGACCCCCAGAGACCTCTTGACGCTCAAAGAGATTCCTTTTGGTGGGATACTAATGGGTTTGAAAAAATTAATTCATCATTTTGTGGTTTTAAAAAAGTTATACGTGGCTATTCACCCCATCATCCAGGAATTGAGGATAAAGATTACAAAGTCACGATAGACTCCGGTGCAGGATCAGGCGGGTCTTTAATAGCTGCCTGTATAGATAATAATGGCCAGCTAATAGACTGGATCTCATCATAAAAAATAATATTTGGGGAAAGTTAGTTTTAGCTATCAAATATTAACGGCCAATTATCTTAACAAGTTGATCAGCTTTTATTCCAGTTTTTTTATTAAATCCATTCAAAACATTGAACCACTCTAATTTATTTCCTTCTATTTCCATCCTGGAAGCCAACTCCTTTTTATTTTGCCCGTGCTTAACTTTTAAAACCTTAATTCTTAAGTAAGAAATAGATTGGGCTTCAGAATTACTTAATTTACGGAAACTAAAAGCCGAATCGCGAAAATTATTGTCCATGACTGGAGGCTTAGTCACTGGATTAACAAATAAGAATCGATACACATAATTTTTCTTCCAACGTATTACAACAAAACGGGCATTAGCCCAATCACCACGAATACTGATTAATCCAGTTGCCGTAGCAGCATCAAAACCATTTATCTTTAAGGACTCTTGTTTGATAAGTTTAACTTCTGGGAGCCACTCAATTCTCATATAGTCTTGTGTATTAAGTTTTTCATTTTGAATATAATCTCCATCAAAACGCAATGTTGCTCCTGAAAAATGATCACCTAATACTGCAGAAGGGGTATTTTTTAACTTAAAGTCTTTGGGAGCTACAAAATTAAAACGTAAATAGGGATGTTCAAAACTTCTTCCCTTTACAGACCCCTGCTTTAAGGAATCTCCCCAAACTAAACCATCAATTTTATTTAAAAATAAATTACGATCTCGAGTTCTTGCATCTCTATTATTTTTAATAGCTTCATTTGCCGAACGAACTATTCTTTCTGCCGTCCTAGGGTGTGAAGAAAATAGATTATATTCATTACCTTCCCCAATTTTTCCATCTATTTTATGTTTCAGTGAACTCTCTGCACTCATAGAGTTTAAAAAGGTACTCATTGCCGTAGGGTCATATCCAGCTCTTGCTAAATAACGAACACCAAGCATATCTGCCTGATGTTCCTGCTCCCTTGAGTAACCTTGTATATATGCACTTCCAACTATGTTACCTAGTTCTGCAATAGGTTGGCTTCCAACAACAGCACCTATTATAGTCGTTCCCAAATTAACAACTAAATCACGACTATAACGTTGTGCAGAGTGTCTTGCTGTAACGTGACCAATTTCATGAGCTAAAACACCTGCAAGTTCTGCTTCATCATTGGCTAATGCCAAAAGACCCCTCGTAACGTAGATGTATCCACCTGGTAAAGCAAAGGCGTTGACGACGGGACTATCTAATACAAAAAATTGAAACGGTGTATCGTTCATTTCTGTTGTTGCATGAACTAATTTACCAATACTTCTAACGTAAGCTTGGATCTTTTCGTCATCATAAAGTCCACCAAAAGCTTGTACAAGTTTTGGATGTTCTTCTGCCCCTATTCTTTTTTCATCCTCAGTGGATAAAAGTCCCGTGAAACTTCTCTCACCAGTTGCAGGATTAAGACTACAACCAGACATAGAGGCCACCAAAAAAACAGCTGCAAACAGGGGGATAAAAGGTATAAAAAATGGTTTAAATAAATTAAATTTGATCAACATTACCCTCGATTATAAGATTAACTGCTTAATACTTAGACATATCGATACCAAAAAATAATTATTTTAAGTAGAGTGTTTTTTGTTTTCAAAAACCAAAATTATAGTTCGTACTAAATATTCATTAATTTAAAGACTTATTCGAATTACCATAGTATTCATGATTTTGTAGCTTGGAGATATTTTGACTAGTTATTATAAATTAGGAATAAAAATGTTTTATCATCACTTTTTTAAAACAAAGAAAATGAAAAAATTAAATATTTATCTCATGTCTACATTTATTGTAGCCGCCTTTACTATAATGTTTACACCACAAGTTACACAAGCCACAGAACCAGATTATTTTACCTTCTCGGCAGGTATATACGATATTAATGATGATAAAACAGCAGCAGATTTTAGAGCTGAATATAGATCTGATATGCGTATATGGAAACTAGTGCCGTTTGTTGGTTTGATGGGAACCAGCGATAGTGCATTTTACGCATATGCTGGGTTAGGCTTAGATTTATTCTTTGGGTCTAGTATTGTTTTAACCCCAAATGCAGCATTTGGGGCATATGAAGATGGAGATGGTAAAGAACTAGGTGGAACAATTGAATTTAGAACTGGAGCAGAGCTGGCTTGGAGACGTTCAGATTACTCACGATTGGGTGTTGCCTTCCATCATATTTCAAATGCTAGCATTTATGATTCTAATCCAGGAACTGAATTATTAGTAATTTCTTATTCGGTTCCTTTTACTAGGGAAAAAAAGTAATTTTTTTAAAATTAAAGTATGGTCCCGTAGCTCAGTTGGATAGAGCGCAAGATTCCTAATCTTGAGGTCGCAGGTTCGAATCCTGCCGGGATCACCAATATTTAAACGAACCGTTTAATATTTTTAATTAATCTGGAACTTATCATTCCAAGTATAAGTTATATTCCACATATAAAATTTTCTTCTTTTGAGAGAAAAGTGTTGCATTTAATTAATAACAATTACTTCCGTGTTCTAGAATTGGGACTTCTTGGGATTGTGATTCCATTCTCGATAGCTTATTGGGAGCTCTCACCTTATCTTTTATTTTTTCTCTGGGCGGCTTTTTTATATTGTATAATTGTTCATTATTATTTTGAGAAAAATAAATTCAAAGTTTTTAGTTCCATTAATATTAATAAAAAAACTATTCTGTTTATACTCGTGCGCTGGGTTATCGCATCAGGTTTGCTTTATGCACTTACAGCTACTGTATTTCCTGAAAAACTCTTTGGTATTCAAAAAACCAACCCTGATATTGTCTGGAAATTATTAATTCTCTATCCTATATTGTCAGCATTTCCTCAGGAATTTATTTTTTGTAAATTCTTTTTTTCACGGTACAAACCAATATTTGGTGAAAAAAAATTAATGGTTGCAATGAGTGCTATTGCTTTTTGTCTAGCTCACATACTTTTTATCAACTGGGTGGCACCCGTGCTGGGATTAATGGCTGGAATTATTTTTGCACTCACATATCAGAAAACAAAATCACTAATAATTGTATCTTTGGAACATGGTTTGTATGGTGATATTCTATTTTTTATTGGACTAGGTTGGTTTTTTTGGGGTGGAGCAAATATGTAGATTTAATTACCTAAGTTAATATCCAAAAAAATTTCACTCAACAAAAGATAAATCAATAAATTTGCAAAATTAACACCATGATTCTCTTTTACCTCGCCATTTTCTTGCTAAACCTTCACTAATTAATAGTTCTCCTAAATCATCTTCACCTGAGCTGACTTTAGCTAAAACACGACCATATTTATCAATACCAAACGTGCTTATAGAAACTAGCTTACGTTTTAAAAATTTTTCCGTAAAAATTTTTGCTTTTTTTGCAATGCTTGTCTCATATGCACACTTTCCCTTTAACTATGGTGTGTCTAAGCCTTGCAATCGAAATGTAGCTTTAAAAGTATCTCCGTCGTAATTTATAAACCCTGGCTCCTTTGCTTCGGGATTATCCATATATATAATAAAGAGAAAAAATGATATAACACTACCAAGCATATATTTTTTCAAATCTATTCCTCTCAATATAAAATTTAATTTCTAAATACTATTTGATAATATGATTATTTGTTTGCAGACTTTGTGTCTGACCAACAACTTACGAGACAAAATATAGTTGCAACACAAAAAAGGTTTAATCAATAATACTCTAATTAGAATTTTTTGATAAGCTATTTAGCATGGTAAAACTTAAACAATTAAATTTACAACCTACTTTTGGTTTTCTTATAGCCATCATAATCTGTTTATATTCTGGAATATCTAATGCAGAAACAAATCTCTCCAATGCTAAAGAATTGTTTCATCAAGGTAAATGGAAAGAAGCAGTAGAATTATCAAAAAATGATGAGAGTGGTGAGGGTTATGCGCTGGCAGCTCAAATTACCTGCTATTATGGAAGGTTTTTGGCTGCCGAAGAAAACAAAGAAGAACTATTCTCACAAGCAATGGCACTAGCGGAAAAGGGTGCAAAGATGTCTCCTGAGAGCCCTTTTGCACATCTCCAAGTTGCACATGCAATGGGACGCTATTCGCAAACAGTTGGTATATTAGAAGCTCTTGCGGAAGGTTTTGCTGATCGCATTTTAGAATCTGTCAATAAGGCTATTGAACTTGATCCAAATTATGCAACTGCATATTTACTGCTGGGTAACTGGCATGCTGAGATAATAAATAGTGCAGGGTTTATGGGGAGAATGATTTATGGTGCAAGTGAGTCTGAATCAATCACGGCCTATGATAAAGCCATAAAGCTAGAACCAAATAATTTATTAATAAAACTTGAATATGCAGGTGGGTTACTCAAGCTTGATGAAGACTCCTACTATAAACTAGCAATCGCTCAACTGAAAACAGTTATTTCTAAAAGTCCAAATAATACATTTGATAAAATTTTACAGACAAAGGCAAAGCAGATGTTATCTGCTTTAACAAATTAATTTTCGATTTGAGTAGCTACTTCACCAAGACCTTCAAAAATTGCTTTTATCTTAGACCCCTTCTGAATTCTAATGGGCTTTGTGCAAGTTCCAGTTGTTATAATTTCATTTTTTTTAATTGGGTAACCCCGATTAATAGCATCATTTGCAAGCCATGCAAGGGCATTCAAAGGTCCACCGTATGCTGCTTTACCTTCTCCAGTCTCATGTAAATCGCCATCTTTATATACTCTCACCTTGGTTTTTACTAAGTCTACACTTCTCCAATTAGTTACTTCATTGCCAAGGACAAAATAACCTGCACAACCATTATCTGCAATCAATTGTTCGGCCCCTGCTGTATTAAAATTTTTTAATCTAGTCTCAGGAATTTCTAAAGCTAGGAATAGTGAAGAAATACTCTCAAAAATATTTTCCTGTGTGTATTTACCTTTGCTTCCAAGAAGATCTTCACTAATCGAGAAGGCAAATTCTGGTTCAGCACAAGCCATATAGATTCCATGATTTGGAATTTGATTACCTTCATCAAAACAAAAATTATCAATTAAAAGACCTTGGATAGGGTGTGTTATGCCAATGTGTTGCTGGCCCTCTATGCTTGTAGCCGCAATCTTTCTTCCTATAACTTTACTTTTAGAAAATTCAGCAAAAAAATTTTGTATTATATATCCTTCTTTTTGAGTTTTTGGTTGCATAGAGATTGGAAACTGATCAATTACAGTTCCCTCACTCCAGTGTTTCCATAAAATTTTTGCTGCTTCTTTAAAATTATTATCTGGACTCATTTATGCAGCACCCTGAATGGTCCGCCAAACTCTCTCAGAAGTCGCTGGCATGTCAATATGCCGAACACCAAGGTCACTTAATGCATCGACTATTGCATTGATTACTGCTGGAGCAGCACCAACTGTTCCAGCTTCTCCACAACCTTTTATTCCGAATGGATTATTTTCACATGGTATTTCTACATTTTCAAACTTAATAGATGGTAAGTCATGTGCCCTTGGCATGGTATAATCCATAAAAGAGCCTGATACTAATTGACCAGACGCATCATAAACAGCGTCTTCCATAAGTGCTTGCCCAACTCCCTGTGCTACACCACCATGCACCTGTCCCTTAACCAATAGTGGGTTAAGTATCACTCCAAAATCGTCAACTACACTATAAGATAATAACTTTACTACTCCCGTTAGTTCATCAACTTCAACCTCTGCGACATGACAACCATTTGGGAAAGTCCAATTTTTGACTTTTATTTGTGCATCGCCATCTAAAGAACGTCCTAAATCTTTTGCTTTTGAAACTACCTCCATAAAACTTAAAGACCTGTCTGTACCTAAAATTCTAAATTCACTATCATCAGTGTAATTTATATCTTCTGGTGCGACCTCAAGAATTTCTGCTGCAATATCCAAGCCCTTTTTAATTACAACTTCTGTAGCATCGCGAATTGCCCAAGCTTGCGCAGTTAAAGAACGAGACCCCCCTGTTCCGCCTCCACTAGCAATCTTATCCGAGTCACCTTGGATCACTGAAATTTGTGAAAGTGGATAATTTAGGCGTTCGGATATCATTTGAGCATAAGCGGTTTCGTGACCCTGTCCTGTAGATTGTGTGCCAACAAATACTTCTAATAATTCACCTTCTTTAAAACTAATTGCACAATTTTCTCTCTGATCACCAAGTGTAGATTCAATATAATAGGCAAAACCAATTCCTCTGCGCTTTCCTTCTTGGGTTGATATCTTACGACGTTCGTTAATACCAATCCAGTCAGCTTCCTTTAAGGCAACATCAAATACTTTTGGAAAATCACCTGAATCATATATTTCACCAGCAGCGGTATTAAACGGAAGTGATTTTGGTGTTATCATGTTCTTAAGACGTAGTTCGACTCTATCAATATTTAATTCTGCTGCTGCAACATCCATAAGACGTTCAATAAGATAGATTGACTCTGGTCTTCCAGCCCCTCTGTATGCATCAACGGGCACTGTATGACTATAGACACCCTTAACTCTATAATACAAATCCTTAATATCATAAACACCAGGGAGGACTTTTAATGCAGCATCAGTCGGTATATAGCCAGCATAGGTGAATAGATAGGCTCCCATGTTTGCAGTTGTTTCTACATTCATAGCTAATATATGACCATCATCATCAAACCCAAGGCGAGCAAGAGTTACGTGATCTCTTCCCATTGTATCTGTCAAAAATGCGTCCGTTCTTTCACCTTGCCATTTTACTGGCCTACCCAGTTTACGAGAAGCCCAGGCAACCATGCCATATTCAGGATAAACTGCACCCTTCATACCAAAACCACCACCAACATCAGAAGTAATTACTCGAACTTTATCCTTGCTCATCTTCAACACATCATTTGCGATGTGATCACGAACAGGCCAAACTCCCTGAGTTCCTGTATGCAAAGTTAATTTGCCCAACTCTTCATCGTAGCTTGCCAATGCCCCTCTGGGCTCCATTGAAGCAACAACAACCCTATTATTTATTAAATCTAAGGATACTACGTGTGAGCACTTTGAAAAAATTGATTGATTTTTTTCTTCATCTCCAAATTCCCACTCAAAGGCCAAATTATTTTGTGCCTCTTGATGAACCAATGGCTGCCCTTTATCACATGCAAGCCTAGTATTACATATTGATTGAAGCGGTTTATATTCAACCTCTATAATTTCTGCTGCTGCTTTTGCTTGTTCTAAACTTTCTGCTACAACAAATGCAACACTATCACCAACATGTAAAACACGGTCTATACAAAGTATTGGATGTTTTGGAAGAGGAGCCGCTGATCCATCTCTATTAGTCATTGGAACTAGTGTTGGAACATGATTTGCTTTGGCGTTTTCTAATTCTGATCCAGTAATTATATCTATAACTCCTGGTGAATTAATTGCCTTAGTTGTATCTATACTTATGATTTGAGCATGAGCATGTGGTGATCGAAGGACCCAACCCCATGCTTGTCCTGATAAATTCAAATCATCTGAAAACTGCCCCTTGCCGGTTAAAAATCGATCATCTTCAACTCTTGTTATGGACTGACTAAAACCAAATTTTGCCATTATTTACGCCCTTTGATAAACAATTGTGTTTATGATTAAAAATTCTGTTTATTTCTATTATTTCAGAATAACCTTATCTTAAAGTGGGAAATGAACCCATTCCCCAAAGTTTATGTATAATAAACTAACCTAGATCTTCTATCGAGATAAATGATTAAAATAATTGCCGACAACAAAGTAATTTTATATTAGTTAAACATTTATTTAGTTTTACACTTATGACACAAAACAAAAAACCTATAACTTACTATGCAAAATCGCATCCTAAATCAGGAACAATAGAATACCTTGAATCCGGCATTTGGTGGATTAGGATGCCTTTGCCTATGGCTCTTGACCATATAAATTTATGGTTACTTGAAGACAAAGATAGTTTTACTATTATAGATACTGGTGTTTGCTCTGAAGAGTCAAAGAACGTATGGGAAAAAATTTTAAAAGAAGTTGTAAAGCAAAAAAAAGTCAATCGCCTTATCGTTACACATTGCCATCCAGATCATGTTGGACACGCTGCATGGCTAACATCTAAACTTAATATTCCACTCTATATGCCACGAACAGAATGGTTATATGCAAGAATGTTGGCACTTGATAATGGACCTGAGTATATGGAAGCTTTTACAGAATTGTTTTTGCCAACAGGTTGTCCTGAAAAAATTCTTGAAGAAATAAAAAATTTTCCTCCTCTTTTCTCACAATATGCTGAAGTACCACCAAATGGTATAATAAGGATAAAGGAAGGAGATAGGATTACAATCGGAGATAGAACTTGGAAAGTTATAATGGGCTATGGACACTCACCTGAACATGCATGCCTAGTTAATGAGCGTGATGGATTATTTATATCTGGAGATATAGTATTACCACGTATCACTCCAAATATTGGGGTATATCCTGACCAGCCACAAGCTCAACCCTTAGCTGAGTATTATGAAACACTTAAAAAATTTTTGAGCCTGCCTAGTGACCTAAAGGTTTTACCTTCTCATAATGAACCCTTTCTTGGCCTACATACAAGAATAGTTGAACTTATTGAACACCACGATAATAGGCTTGAAAAAGTAAGAGAAACTTGTAGAGAACCTGTCACTGCATGGGAGATCACTAAACAACTATTCAATAACCGTACACTCACCTCACATAATGCAGTTTTTGCACTACCAGAATCACTTGCCCATATCAATGAGTTATTGTTGAGGGGCGAAATCAGAAAATATACAGACAACAGCGGTTTCTGTATTTATGAAAAAAATTAAAATAACAATTAATAACTTAATTAATCTAATCACTACCTATTTTTAGGAGCTTAAGACAAAGTGGAGAATTTTGCACCAATATCATCCCTTTCTGGGGGGGCTATTATAGGTCTAGCAGTTGCAATTTTTCTGTATACACATGGTAGACCAGCAGGTGTTAGCGGAATTTTAATTGGCCTTTTTACTTGGCAAAAAAGAGATTATGCATGGAGAATAATTTTTTTCATTGGTCTTATTCTAGGTACTCTAATTTATAGATTGTCCTTTGGATTTGATGAAACAATCAGTATGTATGAAAGTCCAATTCTGTTGATAATTAGTGGCTTGCTGGTTGGGTTAGGAACGGCTTTTTCCGGAGGATGCACTAGTGGACATGGAGTTTGTGGCATTAGCAGACTTTCACCTAGATCCATAATAGCCACTGGCATTTTTATGCTAGCTGCTCTTATTAGCGTTACCATAACATTAAGAGTATGAGTGAGTTATATGGGTAAAAATGTGAGTGCACTCTGTGTTGGTCTTATATTTGGCTTCGGTCTTGGCTTGTCCCAAATGGTTAATCCAGAAAAAATAATTGGGTTTTTTAATTTAAGTGACGCTTGGGACCCCAGCTTAGCGTTTGTAATGATTGGTGCTTTAGCTATCAGCTTTATAGCATTTCGATATATCCCAAAGATAAAAAAACCATTATTTTCAAATAATTTTGAAATTCCAGAAGGAAAAATAATAAATACTAAATTGATATTAGGAGCTATAATTTTTGGAGTTGGCTGGGGAATATCTGGATTTTGTCCTGGACCGGCAATTTCCTCTATTTCATACGGTTACTTTGAAACTATAATCTTTGTTGGATCAATGATAATGGGAGCATTACTGGGAAAAATTATCATCAATAACTTCTGGAAAGAAAAAACATAATTCCTTAAATTCAGTATTCTAATATACAAAATTTGAAAACTTGAAAACCAGTATGAATTTTATTACATGAATTACACTCAATAAAATCCTAAGATAATTAAAAACTGATTTTTCTTGCTTTTGATATTTTTAAGTTATTGATTAATATAGTTAAATAATAAAAATTGTGCTTCCTTAGTATTTATTTTTATTGTATAATTAATTCCTCAGAGGAAAAAAATTTTCATATTAGAAATTGCATCTGAGGTCTTTTTTAGATAAATTTAAAAAATAGACATTTAATTGGGGGTGCCAATGTGCGGAATAGCAGGGATTATGTTTAAGAGTGGGGATGCTAGCAAGGAAACTGGCACAGCACTCATTGACATGCTTGGTTGTATTCAACATCGAGGGCCAGATTCCACTGGCTTTGCACTATACGGTGATGATCATACCGGGGAATTAAAATTACGATTCCACCTTAATGCAGGCGAAAATTCAAATGATACTATCGATCTAATAAAGGCTGCTCTAAAACAACATTCTGCATCTCTTATTGATGATGATCATACGGGTGACAACTATTGTGCAACTGTCAGCTTCACTGGAGATCTACAAAAGTTTGCCTACGCAATGGAGCATGCAGCCCCAAACGCAACGGTTCTATCCATTGGAGAGAAACTAGACATTGTTAAGGATGTCGGAGGTGCTCAGGATGTAGACAACAGGTATGATGTTGGTTCTTTCACGGGCACTCATGGCCTTGGGCATGTAAGACTTGCAACAGAATCTGATGTAAAACCTGAAGCAGCTCATCCATTCTGGGCAACAGGCTTCTCAGATGTTGCCATAGTACATAATGGACAAATTACAAATTACTGGAAAATGCGACGTCGTTTAGAACGGCGAGATTTTGAATTCAGAACAGATAATGATAGCGAGTTAATAGCGGTATATCTTGCCGATAAAATGGCACAGGGCACACCTCTAAAAAAGGCTCTTGAAACATCCATTACTGACCTTGATGGAACTTTCTCATTTTTAGTATCAACCAAAGATGAAATAGGATATGCAAAAGATAACCTAGCTGCCAAACCAATGATTATGTACGAAAATGAAGACATAATTGCTATTGCTTCAGAAGAAGTCTCGCTTAATCGCTTGTTTCCAGGGCAAGCCTTGGACACACATGAACCACCACCAGGGAGTTTTGCTACATGGTCCAGATCGACTTAGCCAAAGACTCGGTCCGTGAAGCCAATGAAAAAATTCGCGAACTGGGTAAAAAAGGGGAAGATATAGATATTATTAATCCCGATGCCAGACATCATATCGGGGTAGGATTAACTGAACCCATTACTGTAAAGGTACATGGCTCTGCAGGCTATTTCTGTGCGGGGCTTACAGATAAAGCAAACTTCGACATAGAGGCAAATGTAGGCTGGGGCGTTGGTGACAATATGTATACTGGCTCTGTCATCGTTAGGGGTAATGCTGGAGCAATTCCAGGCGTTGCAATACGAGGAGCAGAAATAATTATACATGGAAATATGGGCTCACGAGCTGGACAAGTTATGAAAGAGGGCACTCTCTGTTGCCTTGGAAACGCAAATTTCATGGCCGGTTATATGATGTATGGCGGTCGAATCATAATATTAGGAGATTCTGGGGAACGTGTCGGAGAAGACATGTCAGCTGGTGAAATTTACGTTGCAGGAAATGTAACTTCGCTCGGATCAGACGCTAAACAAACGGACTTGGGTACAGAAGACGATCATGATGTCAGGGAATTTCTCGACCGGTACAAAATCCCTTTTACTGGAACTCTCAAAAAAGTTGTGAACGCTGGTACTAAGCTTCGCTATGCCAAAAGTGAAGAACAAGTCAGAAGCATCCCGTTTTTCACTTTCTCTGGAAATTCTGATTATTGGAATCCAAAAATCCAAGAAGATATTCACATAAAATCCCAGATTGGGCGCTATAGAGTAAGAGGCTACGGGGGGGCACGGCCACTTCCTCACTTTAACGACATAGCTTTTCGGAAAGATCTTTCCCGTGCTGGGGATGACCCAGACGTGATATCAAAGGTTGAGCTTTCCACAGAAGTGGGAGGAATGTATGGAGCAACCCCTTTAAAACTATCAATGCCAGTTATGATTGCTCCCATGAGTTATGGTGCCCTTAGTCGTTCTACCAAACAGGCAATTGCAATGGCATCAGCTATGTCGAATATAGCTGAAAATACTGGCGAAGGTGGCATGTCAGACGCACAAAGAGATGCAGCTGACCAATTAGTTTTCCAGATGCTCGGCGGACGTTTAGGTTGGAACATTCACGACATGCAACGTGCCGATGGATTAGAAATATATATTTCGCAAGGAGCAAAACCTGGTTTTGGTGGCCAACTAATGGCCAAAAAAGTAACCAAAGAGCTCGCAGAAATTCGTGGTATTCCAGAAGGTATAGATTTACGATCTCCCTCCAGACACCCTGATATTTTGGGTGCAGATGATCTTGTTATTAAAGTCGAAGAGCTACGAGAAGCTACAGGATATCGTGTTCCAGTAAGTGTTAAATTAGGTGCAGGCAGAGTAAGAGATGATATTAAGATAGCCTATAAAGATGGATTTGATTTTGTAGAATTAGATGGCATGCAAGGTTCCACTGGTGCTGGGGGAGCAGAAGTTGCTGAGTATGTTGGAATTCCAACCATAGCTGCAATAACAGAAGCTCTTGAAGCACTCGAAGAAATTGATGCAACTGGTAAACTAGAAATAATACTGATGGGAGGAATGCGTGACGGTATTGATATAGTAAAGTCATTAGCACTCGGAGCACATGCTGCTGCAGTGGGAACTTCTGTTCTTATTGCTGGAGGGTGCATAGCATGTATGCAATGCCATGTTGGCCAATGCGTTACTGGAATTGCCACTCAGGATCCAGAACACGAGAAAAGATACAAACCTGAGGTCGAAGCAAAGAATATTCATAGATATTTAGAAGGGCTTCGTTGGCAGATTGCTGCACTTACACATGCAATAGGACATAAAAGTGTTCATGATTTAAATCGCAACGACCTAGTAGCTTTAACTCCTGAAGCTGCAGAAATGACAAAATTACCCTACGCACCAGAATATAGGGAACGCGAAGATGCCCTAAGAGCACAAGTGAGTTAAATATGTCTAGAGATAAAACAAATAATTCAACTGCACCACGACCGTTAATGGCTGAATTACCTGACGATACTAGCGATCTGCATTTTGTACCTGCACCATGCCAAATCGCTTGTCCTGTTGGTACAGATGCCCCTTCATATATTGCCCACATTTGGGATGGTGAATACGAAAAAGCATACGAAGCAATTACTGCAACAAATCCTTTTAGTTCGATATGTGGACGAGTGTGTGATGCACCTTGCGAGCCTGCATGCCGCCGCACTGATTCAGACGGTCCAGTACAAATTCGTAACTTGAAACGATTTGTAATGGACAAGGTAGGTCATGATTATGACCCACCTCCTCTTTCAGTAACTCAAAAACAAACAGTAGCTGTTGTTGGCTCGGGCCCTGCTGGTATGGTCGCAGTTCATGACCTGTGTGAATCTGGCTTTGAAGTTCATCTCTATGAAATGACAGATCGTCTTGGTGGAATGATGATATGGGGTATTCCCGCGTTTCGTTTACCCCAACATGTTATTCAAGAAGATATAGATAGACTGACCCAAAGGTGTCCAGGCCTGAAGGTTCATCTAAATACTGCTCTTGGTACAGATATTTCTCTGGATGAATTAAAACAACGCCATGACGCAGTCATTTTGGCGATCGGTTCCTGGTGGGGCAAAAAAATGGAAATACCTGGAGAAGAAGATGAGCGAGTCATCGATGGTGTTCAGTTTTTAAGGGATATCAATGCCGGGGCAAGACCAGAGATGCCAGAAACAGTCGTTGTCATAGGTGGTGGTGATGTAGCAATGGATGCATGCAGAGCTGCTTTAAGACTCCCAGGTTGTGAAAAAGTAAAGGTAGTATATCGACGTGGATCAGAAGATATCCCCGCACGAAAAATTGAGCTTCAGGGAGCAATAGAAGAGGGAATTGAGTTTATATATAATACCCAACAGATTGCTATTGAGCCAACTAATTCTGGCCTAAACCTTCAATGCGTAACAACTGAAGCTGGGCCCCCAGATGAAGATGGAAGAAGCAGACCGGTTGTTGTTGAAAATTCTGAGCATTTCATTCCTTGTGGTATGGTAATTGCAGCCGTAGGCCAACAAGGAAAATGCGAACATCTGAATAAAAAAGGTATGATGCTCACAGACCGCGTAGACACCAATTGGGAAAATATGAGAACAGATGATCCAAAAGTCTTCGCCGCTGGAGATGGAGCATTTGGTGGCTCTACAATAGTTATGGCGATGAGTCATGGTCAGCGTGTTGCATACTATGTTAAAGCATTTTTAGAAGGTCGTGACAGTCCATTACCATATAAAACACCTTACAAAACTCGCCGTGTCCCTGTGGCCCAAGATCAACTTTGGGAAAAACTCCCAGTTCAAGAGCCCGTCTTTCATGGTGTTGGGGAAAACCCTGTAGAGTTCCCAGAAATCGAAGATACTTATGGGCGTGAGGATGCTCTTAAAGAAGCTGCCCGCTGCTACAGGTGTGATGCCGAAACTGGAAGTACAGATTATGCAGTAAAACATAGAGAAGATATCTTTACTATGGCCCGTACAAACCCTTTGGATCATAACAAGCTTAAAGATACTCTCAAAGAAAGATTAGGGGCTCGTAAAAATCCTTACCCCGATGAACGACTGGCAACTCTGGATGATTTAGCATTCCTTCCTGCAAATCTCTCTAGGTTAGTTATAGATCCTTATCGAGAAGCATGTAATACGAAAACAGAACTCGGCGAAGGTAAAATGTCTCTTTCTAGCCCTTTCCTCGTTACGGGTTTTGATGATGCAGAAAGCGATGTAAAAAGAGATGTCGGACGTGGGTTGGCACTTGCAGATTGTGGTTATTTAGGGATCAAACCCCTTAACGATGAAATTCCTTGGATCCAATTGGTAATACCAGATCAAATTGAGCCAAGTGGTAAGGCCAGCGGCTTGATTTATTCAATTGGACATAAATTTAAGCCAGTTGATGCAAAAAGACTTAACGAAAACCAACTTCTTGGAATATCTGTATCTTCTTCGCAAACTTTACAGGAAGCTATACCTTTTGCCCTAGAGAACAATTTTGATGTCCTGTTACTAGATGCAACAGGTGCACTTGGATCTCCATGGAGCGAGCTAAAAGGTAACCCCGACATATCCATACTAAGGGACGCTGTAAATATTTTACGAGAGCTTGATAGAGAAGAAGAAATAGACCTTGTATATTTTGGTGGACTTCGTTCCGGAACTGATGCTGCAAAAGTAATCGGTTTGGGAGGAAAAGTAGTGGTTTACGGTGTGGTAGCAGGACTTGCTGCAGGTGGCCAGATAACTGACCAGCATAGTATGCACTTTGAAGCTGATAGAACGAGTGACGATCGAAGCGAGGGTGTTACGTCCATACTTAAGGCATGCGCAAATGAAGCTTCCATGATGGCACGATGTACAGGAAAAACTAATTTGATGAATATTGAGCCCGAAGATATGCGTGCCATTAGTTCGGCAACAGCAAAAGCTACCGGAATACCAGTAGCAGGTAATGCAGAGTAAATACTCTTATACAAATTCTATATGTGGGTTTTTATTAATCTAATATTTAGTCTGACTTAATCTATTGATTGTGTGATTATACCGTCATCATTGTTCAAACTTCTCTGATCTGAACTTTCTGCTTGCGGTGACATAACAATAATTACTATTGAACCCCCGAGTGTTCTACTTTCGATCTGAATGTTAGCTACTCTGCGATCTCGGGAAAATGCCAGAATACTGATGTCAGTCTGGACACTAGTAATATGCTTCCACCCAAACCTAGGCATTTCCTGCAAATATCTGGCAAAAGCATCACTGGCAGAATCTGATATTGAAATAACAAGTCTACCCGTCCAGTAATCACCGCCTCCAAGGACTAGACTCTGATCAACGTCTAAACGGGCTCCTTTTGGGATTGGAACATCAGTTATAGGTTGGAATGTTTGAAGAACTGAATCTTCTGAATCTTTGTTGCTTGGAGCATCACTAGCCGGTAAATTTGGCAAAGTGCCGCAAGCCGCCACAAAAAAAGTGATGGCAAGGATAAAAATAAGTTTATAGGGCCGAACAAAGCCGAATCGATGTTCCATGACTCATACTACCATTTAAAGGTATTTTGGCCAAAGTTTCTTAAAAATATATATCAGACTAATCTTTTCGCAAGGGAACAAAATATAATCAGTAAAATTGTCCGCCCCAATCTGTAAAGATAATCAACTGAGAATTGGTAAACTTTAGGTGTGAACTGGTGCGGTCGAGAAGGGTTTGATGCCTGTTCCACGCACCATCAGCTCATCAGCATAAGCAATATCAATATGTTACGGGAGCTGTTAATCCTGTCAAGCAGCAGAAAGTGTCTACCCTTTTGTCTACCCTAACCATATCCACTCAAAGGTTACCATCAGTTGTCTTTGGAATAACACATACAGGTATCATGAGGGGGAATAGCTTAGAGTACAGGGCAGACTATGGGGATATAAATTAACGGTTATCAGTATGGGGAACATAAAGTTAAACCCAAGGTTAAAATGACAGTTAAACCTTCTTTAAAAGATAAAATATAAAAACAGTTTAACTGCTATGTTTAACTTCTTTAGGTTATTTCCCTAAAAATATATTCCTCTCTAACACCCTAACTTATAGGTTTTACTATTCATTCGTTTCATAGGGTGGGGCATGTGTGGGTCAGTGCCCTCCCACACGTTATGTATGATGGGTAGTTACACAGAGGAAAGGGTTTTAGTTGTCCTCTTTTTCAAAGGATCCAAAAGATATTTTCTGGACAAATGGAAAATTTAGAACATCCAGCGTATAGTTTAATATATCGTCTATACCGCCCAATATTATCTCAATGATATGGATGATCACTACGTGCGTACAGGAGACTCTTTTTCACCTAAGTTTTTAAAAGAAGCAAAACCTTGTAACTATAATGCTTTAATGCCAATGAGTTAGGATAATTAGGTTATGATTATACATACAAAAAAATTTATTTATCCCTTACTACTTATACTAATATTCCTATTTACCTTTGATTCTGAAAATATAAATGCGTCCGAATGTGAACTTGACTCAGATTTTGTAAAAAATAATGAAGCTTTGTTACTAATAACTCTTATGTCAGAAGACGAATTAAAATTTTGTGACATTAATTTACAAAAGGCAGAATATTTATCTGAATTAGTAAGTGATGAAAAAAAAGAACTTGCCCTCACGAGTATAATTGATCACTGGATAGTAAATGGGAATTTGGATAAAGCCGAAAAATTAACCACTAAACATTCTTCAGAAATAAAGGATAATATTAAAGAAATTATCTGGATGAGTATAATTGACCAGTGGTTAGAAAAGGGAAATTTGGATAAAGCTAAAAAATTGGCTACAGAATTAAGTGATCAAAATAAAAAAATGTTTTTAATGATTATAGAGAATATGTGAATGAAAAAGTGATTAATGCCACTATTATTTTCATGAGCTTTAAGCCAATAATCTAGTTAAATAGATATAATATCTTGTTCATAGAAATAATTTTTCCTTGAATTAAGACTTCTTAAAGATGAATAATTAGAGAAATTAATTTTTTGGGCTAGATAAAAAGAAGTATGTAAACAACACAAAGGAGGTAAAAATGTCTGCCGCTGGAAACGTAGTGTGGTTTATAACCCTCGGATGGTTACCTGTTCTAATCTTATATCCTTTAAGCCTCATTTTGTACATTTCTTGGATTTTTAAACCTCAAGCAGCTCATTGTATGGAACTTGCGTCGCTTGTACTTGCTCCCTTTGGAAAAGACATAATTTCTGATGAACAATTAAACTTGGCTAGGTCTATTGTTCAAGATAACCCTGACCTCAAAGGGACTTCATTCTCTAAGACGAACCAGACTGGAGTGATAAAAGAAATTCGTTATGATTTAAACAGATTTCTAAGTTATTTGATCCTACCTATAAACATAGTTTTAAGACTAATCCTAGCTATATATATAACTGCTAATGGGGCAATACTCTTTGCCACGATAGTTCTTATCCCTTTAGGCTTGCAAACATTCAAAATCGCCGCATTTGTTGCCTGGCCATTTGGTGGTGTTGGTTATGGTGATAGAATTGTTGTCACAAAGGATGAAGCTGATGAAGTTCGCAGAGTAAATGCAAAGGAGTTCCTTAAGAAATAAGTTTTCTATAATACGGTTCGCTAAAAAAGTATTTTTGTAATTTGTGGCTGTATGAATTATTCTAAATTAGGGAATAATATTTATTAGCGAGGATACGCAATGAAGATATTCAATACGTTAACTTTTTGTCTGTGTGCTGTCGCTTTAATGACTGCGTCTACATCATTTGCTCATGAGTTTACTGATGTGACTGTTGAGTGTACGGATGGTGATAAAGTGAGACGCATTGATTGGGTAACTGGCATGGAGACAGTTAGGTGGCGTGGACGTGCTTGTGAGGTTGCTTTAGCAACTGATGAAAAATTGGTTCTAACGGGAAAGAAATGTGGTCTAACCTTTACGGCAGAAGGAAAAATCTATGATAGTGAGGGAGACTATGACCGTTATACCTGTAAATATGATTATAGGGAGAAAGTTGGAGGATAGTTCAATAGGGGCGTTCTCTCATCGTCGTCTCTAACCCACTCATCTATATCGAGTTCATTGCCATGACACTTTTTGTCTACCATATTGTCTACCCCCATCAGCTACACATTACAAAAATGCTTTAATACCAATGAGTTAAGATAAACTTTAGGTGTAAACTGGTGCGGTCGAGAGGACTTGAACCTCCACGAAGTTACCTTCACTAGAACCTGAATCTAGCGCGTCTACCAGTTCCGCCACGACCGCTAAACCGTGTCAAGAAACCCTTGAAAACCTTTAAATAATGGTGCGGCTGAGAGGATTTGAACCTCCACGGGGTTGCCCCCACAGCGCCCTCAACGCTGCGCGTCTACCAATTCCGCCACAGCCGCCCATTGATTGTTAGCTCTTGTATATTTTTTGAGCTACTTAAAGGTTATTCGTTTTATTGCAAATCTGAGAAAACCTTGCAAATACAATGTTGTCAAGTCGAAGAATTTTATTCTTCATAGATTTATATTACTTCGATACAGGAAGAAACTCTTCAACAAGTCGTACCCAATAGCTAGCACCTATTGTAAGTGCTTGATCATTAAAATCATAACCTGGGTTGTGTAAAAAACACCCACCATCCTGATCTCCATTACCCATCCAAATATAGCACCCCGGAATTTCCTGAAGCATAAAAGCAAAATCTTCTGAACCCATACACGGTGATAAATCCCTCCTTACATTTTTGTTACCAACAACAAGCCCGGCTACTTTTGATGCAATCTCAGTTTCTGAAGAGGCGTTAACAGTAGGAGGGTAATTTCTTTCATATAGAACATTAGCAGAGCAACCATTAGCTTCTGCTATATTCACACTAATATCTGTTAATCTTGACTCTAGCTGATCTCTAATTTGTTCTTGGAATGCTCTCGCTGTTCCGCTGAAAACAACTTTTTCTGGTATTACATTATTTGCCTCACCGCCGTGAACCTTTGTCACGGTTAGAACACCTGCCTCTAAAGGGTCAAGATTTCTAGAAACGATTGTCTGCAATGCATTAATAATCTGTGATGAACAGACAATCGGATCAGACCCAAGATGGGGCATAGCTCCATGAGCTCCATTACCAGTAACAGTTACTTCAAAAAAATCAGCTGCTGCCATAATTGGCCCATCAATCACGGCAAATTGACCTAAAGGCAAACCTGGCCAGTTATGCAGGCCAAAAATTCCGTCAACTGGGTATTTTTTGAATAGACCCTCGTCTATCATCACTTTTGCACCACCCGCTCCCTCTTCTGCAGGTTGAAATATAAAATGCACTTTTCCAGAAAAATTTCTTGTTTCTGATAAATATTTTGCCGCACCTAATAACATTGCCGTATGACCGTCATGGCCACATGCATGCATTTTCCCTTGGTTTTTTGAAGCATAATCAAGGCCTGTTTCTTCATTTAGTGCTAGAGCATCCATATCTGCACGAATAGCAATAGATGAACCCTCACTTTTACCCTCAAGGGTCCCCACAACACCTGTTTTGGCTATTTCAGTTTCTGTATCTATGCCAAATTCTTTCAACTTTTCTGTTACAATTTTTGCAGTACGATATTCTTCAAACGCAAGCTCTGGATAAGAATGAATATCTTGTCTCCATTCTATCATCTCAGCATTTATTTCATTTATACGTTCTATTATAGCCATTTACGAAAAGTCCTTTTTATTGAAAAAATATCTGATCGCTATAGAAAAAATAAATATATAAGTTAATAAATTTATTGATTTCCTAATATTCCTCTAATGTTTGATTTAAAATCGCTCCAACAATAATTAGAGTTGGTATTGTTTCAACAAACGTATCAAGTGTTTTGCATAACAAGTCCTTCTCTGAACCTAAAGGGCGGTCATCATCAAATTTAATTTTTTCTCCTTGAGTAAAAAAGAAATCTACTTTCTTTTGGGCAGCGAGATATAGTTTCTTGGAATAATTATCTATCTCATTAGATTGATATGATACAGATAGGTATTTCTCTGATACTACCTTCAACCACATAGGCCAGTGCCCCAAGTGTCTATATAAGGAAGGTGTTAATCCCATTGAAGATGCTGAACCAGGTCTAAATCCAAGAATTTCTCTAGGTAAAAGTTCTGAATCTACCATGGGTGGTAAAGAGGGGAACTCTTGTTGAGTTTTTAAACTTAAGGCTGAGGTCAAATCTTCCGGCTCTGTTATTAGTTGTATTGAACCTCTTAGCAATTTTAGTAAAAATAGAGTTGCTAAAATATTACAAGGATTGGCTGCATGATATGCTGCAATGATATATCTGATTGCACACACATCAATCTCTAATAAATCTAGTGCTTTTATCTCGCTAAGTGACAAAGAAGAAACTTTTGGGTAAGAGGCAACTAAAGCCATTTCCCTGGCAGAATTCGGTAGTAAACCAGAACGCATGATCGGAGATAGAGATGCCCATGCCCACTCTAACACGCCTGGCTTTGTAGCAAGGTGTCGATAAATTAAAGCCACCATAGGAGTGTGACAATTTAAACGAATATTTCGGTAAATTTCTTGAATTGACGGTGGAGCATCTTGCTCTAATAATTCAGTTAGTTTATTCAAAACTTAACTTTCTTCTCTCTCCAGTGAGTTATAAGACTGCCGTTAAATCACAATTAAGGTCAAGCAAAACAACAGTTGATTTTAATTGATTTTTATTTTTATTTTAAAAATGGGGTAATAGCAAAAAATGATTGAAATCTGTGCTAAACCAATAACGAAAAAGAATTTCGAAAGATATGGAGATATACTGGATTCCCCAAAGGGAGTGGGTCGCTTCGATTATGCCGCAAAGCTCATGAATAAGCGTCACAAAGCTAGTCCAAATCTTTTGTTGGCTAAAATTAAACCTTCTTTACTTCCTATGACAGTTAAGGTGATGGAAAAACATGAAGAATCATCCCAATCATTCTTTCCACTAGATGTTCGAAAATATCTGGTTCTAGTATGCCCAGATAAGGCAAATAATGAGCCAGATATACAAAACATGGATGCCTTCATAGTAACTGGAAATCAAGGAATTAATTATTTTTCCGGGGTCTGGCATCACCCGCTCACAACTATAGAAAAAACTGGTGTATTTGCCGCACTTGTATGGGAAGACGGAACACCTCGTGATACAACATGGCATAATATTCCGTCAAATATACAACTCTCAGTAATTCTGGCTTAAATCAGGAGGATGAAATGACCATATATGATGGGCACATAAATCGTGACTTCATTGGATTTGCAGATACCCCGCCCTCTCTTGGTTGGCCAAAAAAATCACGCATCGCTATTTCATTAGTTGTAAATTACGAAGAAGGGTCAGAGCAAAGTTATTCCATGGGAGATAATAACCAAGAGTTATTGACTGAGTGGGGTTCATATCCTTTCCCTGAAGGGACAAGAAATTTTGCTATGGAAAGTATGTTTGAATATGGATCGCGTGTAGGTATTTGGCGCCTTTTCAAATTGTTTAATGAATTAAATGTAAAATGCACCTTTTTTGCTTGTGCCAAAGCTTTTGAAAAAAACAGACCTGTTGCTGAGGCTTTTGCAAATTCCAGTCATGACCTTTGTTCTCATGGTTGGAGATGGGAAGAGGTATTTAGACTTACTAGAGAAGAAGAAGCTGATCATATTCAGCGTGCTATAGAGTTATTTAAAGAAACATGCGGCGAAAGGCCTTCGGGTTGGTATTGCCGTTATGGTCCCAGCAAAAATACCCGGGAACTGATAGTTGAAGAGGGTAATTTTCTTTATGACTGTGATTCTTATAACGATGATACCCCATTTTTTGTTAAGGTTAAGGGTAAATCACATCTCGTCTTACCCTACACTCCTGATGTAAATGATTTCTCATTTTGGATGGCACCGGGTTTCGTTACTAGTGATCACTTCTTTGCTTATTTAAAAGATACATTTGATACTCTTTATGAAGAGGGTCAAAATACGACCAGATTAATGTCAATTGGTCTACACCCTAGAATGATAGGAAGACCTGGAAGAATTGCAGGACTAAGACGTTTTCTAGAATACGCAAAAGGTTTTTCTGATGTTTGGTTTGCTACCCGGAAAGAGATTGCAATTCATTGTATCAACAATAAAAAAATGCTTGAAAATTATTTGAAAAGTTAAGTTATAAATTAAAAATTTAAATACTATTACTCAGAAAATGATACTAATCTTCAATAATGTTCAAACAATTTAAAATGTGATATTCAAATTTTAGTTATTTCAAATAAATGGAGACTTAATAAAAATGACATCTTTGCTTGATGCTGAAAATCGGCGGGCAAGTATAGGCGTAAAAGTAGGCAATATACAAATTGGTGACGGTGCACCTATTGTTGTGCAGTCAATGACCAACACTGATACAGCAGATGTAAAAAAAACAACAAACCAGGTAAAGGCCTTAGCTGATGCTGGCTCTGAGCTTGTTCGTTTAACTGTTAATACATCTGCTGCAGCAGAGGCTGTCCCAAGAATAAGAGATGCATTAGATAAAATTGACTGTAATGTACCGCTAGTTGGTGATTTCCATTATATTGGTCACAAACTTCTTTCAGAAACTCCTTCATGTGCCAAAGCACTTGCAAAATATAGGATAAATCCTGGGAATGTTGGATTTCGTGAAAAGCGGGATACCCAGTTTCAAACAATGATTGAAATGGCAATCAAATATAATCGACCAGTAAGAATTGGGGTGAATTGGGGGAGTTTAGACCAAGAAATTTTATCTGAATTAATGGATAAAAATGCTACAGCTCGAGTTCCTCTCGATGCTCAACAGGTGATGCAAAGTGCATTAGTTGAATCAGCACTAAGAAGTGCTACTTTGGCTGAAGATGTAGGGCTTAGTTCAAATAAAATTATAATTTCTTGCAAAGTTTCTCAGGTGCAAGACCTTATTGCTGTATACGATAAACTTGCACAGAAATGTCACTACCCACTTCATGTTGGCCTGACAGAAGCTGGGATGGGATCTAAAGGAATAGTGGCCTCTACTGCAGGAATTGGTGTTTTACTTCAAAAAGGTATCGGAGATACTATTCGAGTATCACTAACTCCCGAACCAGGGGGTGACAGAACGCGTGAAGTAATTGTCGCCCAAGAAATTCTTCAAACAATGGGCCTTAGATCATTTGTCCCAATGGTTGTCGCCTGTCCAGGTTGTGGAAGGACTACAAGTACTGTTTTTCAAGATTTAGCCGAGAAGATTCAGAGCTATTTAAGACATAAAATGCCTGAATGGCAGCAATTATATAATGGTGTAGAAAACATGCAGTTAGCCGTAATGGGTTGTATAGTAAACGGCCCAGGTGAGAGTAAACATGCAAACATTGGAATTAGTCTTCCAGGAACAGGTGAAAGCCCTGCTGCACCTGTTTTTATTGATGGTGAGAAGGTTACAACACTTCGCGGAACAAAAATTGCTGAGGAATTTCAAAATATTGTTGATGACTATGTGGCAAAAACATATGAACGAAGATCCTGATTAATCACCTGTAAAAGTGAAAATAACTCAGAATATTGATAGTATTCAAAAATTATCTGCTAGAATTTGTATGAATGCCTTCAATAAGGTTTATTAAACGTATGATATATTTTGAGTATACAAAAACAAGATGACCACCATTCTTGAAGTTGAGGAGCTAAGCTTGGCTTTTGGCGGGGTTAATGCACTTGATAAAATTTCCCTTAGCGTAACAACAGGAAGTATTACATCCATTATTGGACCAAACGGAGCCGGGAAAACAAGCCTTCTGAATACAATTTCAGGATTCTACAAGCCCCAAAGTGGCAAGATTTTATTTAATGGAAATAATATAACCGCTAAACCCCCACCAAAAAGAGCCGCCCTTGGTGTTGCACGAACCTTTCAAAATATTGCCCTATTTAGGGGAATGACAGCACTGGACAATATTAAATTAGGTCACCATGTCCATATGAAAACAGGCCTTTTGGCTGCAGGTCTTTATTTTGGGTGGGCACAAAAAGAAGAGATAATTCTTAGAAAGAAAATTGAATCCGAAATTATAGATTTTCTAGAAATAGATCATATTAGAAACGTACCAGTAGCTGCTTTGCCTTATGGTCTTCAAAAGCGTGTTGAGCTTGCCCGTGCACTTGCAATGGATCCTTCTATAATCCTTTTGGATGAGCCCGTAGCAGGTATGAATCGTGAAGAAACAGAGGATATGGCCAGATTTATACTAGATTTAAGAGAAGAGCGAGGCATTACTATTCTTCTCGTTGAACATGATATGGATGTAGTGATGGACATTTCTGATCACGTGATAGTTTTGAACTTTGGGCGTAAAATTGGATCTGGAACACCAAATCAAGTAAGAAAAATTCCAGAAGTTGTTGAAGCTTACTTAGGCACAGCAACCCCAGCTGAATTGGGTAAAGAATAATGGAGTTTCTTCTGGAGGTAAGCCTTGTAGGATTAGCCATAGGTGGCGTTTATGCCTTAATCGCTGTTGGCTATGCTCTTGTATATCGAACAACACGTGTTGTTAATTTTGCACATGGCAACATGATGATGTTCGGTGCATATTTCTTCTTTAGCTTTACGACACTTTTAGATCTTCACTGGTCAGTTTCAATTATTTTAACTTTGATTTGTGCTGCCGTATTTGGCGCAGGCATAGAACGAATACTGATTCGTCCACTTTTAGGACGTCCTGCAATTTCAGTAGTAATGGTTAGCGTCGGCTTAGCGGCTATCCTCCATGGAGCTGCACAGATGATATGGTCTGCGGAGGATTTCTTTATGCCACAAATTTTCCCAGACAAGCCCATAATAATTGAAGATATGTATATACCTTCAAATACAGCATATGGATTCTTGGTGGCAATTGGAGCAATAGGAATATTAGTAATAATTTTTCGTTTCACTAGAAGTGGAATAGCTATGCGTGCAGCTGCAACGGACCAAATTGCCGCAACGTCAATGGGAATCAATGTCCCAGCAATGTTTAGCTTAACATGGATATACGCTGCATTAACCGCATCTTTAGCCGGTATTGTTGTTGGATCTATTACTACCTTGAACCCTTCGATGGGATTAATTGGTTTAAGTGTTCTTGCTGTCGTTATTCTTGGAGGCCTAGATAGCATATTTGGCGCTGTTATCGCTGGGTTAATTGTAGGATGGATTGAGGCAGTTACCGGTTTTTATATTGGAGCAGCCTTTAAAGATGTTGTGCCATTTATTGTGCTATTAGCAATTTTAATCGTCCGCCCGCACGGATTGTTTGGTACACCTGAGATTGAGCGGTTATAAGGAAAAATAAGTTAACAACAAATTATTGAGATAATAAAAGTGCTTATAGGAAATTATAAAGAAAACTATAAATCTGACGAAGCGATTTTCAGAACGATGCGAAGCCGTATTTGGTTTGGTTTCTTGTTATTGTTTATCATCTCCTTTCCATTTGTAGGTAATGATTATCACATTTATATGGCTTGTATTATTGGCATCAACATTATTGCCGCTACAGGAATTAATATCCTTACTGGATATACGGGTCTGATTTCTCTTGGTCATGCAGCATTTATGGGGATAGGAGCTTACTCTGTAGCATGGCTTTCAAACAATCTTGGGCTTCCATTCGTTCTATGTTTGCCTCTAGGAGGACTAATTGCAGCCTCAATTGGAATTCTTGTAGGCATTCCATCATTAAGGATTAAAGGACTTTATCTTGCAATTGCAACATTAGCAGCCCAGTTTATATTAGGATTCATTTTCAATGAATGGGATTCTGTTACAGGTGGTGGTAGAGGTACATCTTTATCTCCAGCAGAGATATTTGGTATAAAGTTAGACACTGAATTTGAACTTTATTGGTTAATTCTTGTTGTTATGATTTTGAGTCTGTTTTTTGCAAGAAATTTATTTCGTACTAGGATTGGTCGGGCATTTATTGCAGTTAGGGATCGGGATATATCTGCAGAAGTAATGGGCATCAATTTATTATGGACAAAGTTATCTGCTTTTGCGCTAAGCTCATTTTATGCCGGTCTAGCCGGAGGATTAATGGCATATTTTTTTAAAGTAGTTACCCCTGACCAATATACCTTTGCGGTTTCTATCTTTATACTTGCTGCTATTGTTGTTGGGGGGATGGGAACTATTCTTGGGGGTATCTTAGGTGCTATTTTTATGACCCTTATACCCGAGCTGCTAGGTGAAATTTCAGCAGCATTTGGACCAAGTACTCTTGCATTTTTATCCCCAGCAAGAGAAGTAATGTTTGGACTTTTGATTGTTGGATTTTTGATCTTTGAGCCACGTGGGCTCGCCGAAATTTGGCGCCGCACTAAAAGGGTATATGAAATTTGGCCATTTAAGACATAGTTATTAAACTTTAGAAAAGGAGGAAGCTATGAAAAAAAAATTTTTAAGTAAAAAACTTTTATCAGTTTCGCGTCGAGCTGTTGTATGCACTGTAATTATAGCAGCGATATCCATTGCTAATGCTATACATACCAATCAATCCAAAGCTGCTGATGAACTTGTTTGGGGTGTTTCTATGCCTCTCACAGGACCATTTGCAAAAGCAGGACAACTTGGTGAAAAAGGGATTAGAGCATTTCTTGGTTATACAAACGCAACGGGTGGAATTAACGGAAAACAAATCAAATTGTTAGCAGAAGACAGCGGTTATGTTCCGGATAAAGCACTAGCTTTTTTTAAACAATTAATGGCTTCTGATGAAAAACCCGTTGTTTTCTATGGTGATAGTACGGGCTTTTCAAAGTTGGTTGCACCAGAACTCAATGATCGTTATCAGATTCTAGTAGGCGGTACATCATTTTCTACAGATTTGACAAATGAGGATGACTATCCATTCCAATTTATGCCTGGACCATCTTATGCAGATCAAATTGGTATTTTGCTTGAATATATTGCACAAAATTCATCTGGAACTAATCCAAAAGTTGCACTTTTTTATTCTAATACAGAATTTGGACGAGATCCTATTGAATCAGCAAAAACAAAGGCAAAATCTTTGGGAATTGAAATTGTCGAAGAAATTGAAACTAAACCAGCTGGAGTAGATGTAGCACCAGAGGTAATCAAGTTACGTCGAGCAAAGCCTGACTATGTTATCTTTCATGGCTTTGTTACAAGTGTATGGCCTGAAGTAATGAAACAGGCACTCCAATCTGGTGTTAAAGCGATGTTCATGGGCACTTTTTGGGCTATGGAACCTGCAATTATCAAACAAATGGGCCCACTAGCTGACTATTACATGGGAGTGTTTCCATATCGATATTATTATGATCAGGCTGAGTCTAAAACACTACAAACTATGGCTGCAGTTACCAAAGAACCATATCTTCCAACCTACTTTATACAAACATGGTTCTCTGGAATGATTTTTGCTGAAACAATTAAACGCACACTTGATGCTGGAAAACCACTTACTGGCCAGAACCTCAAAGCTGCCTTTAATTCTCTTCAAAATTGGGATACTGGAGGGCTAATAGGTATACCCGTAAATGTAAGAAATAATTCTATTCCTATTGGTAGAATTTATAAAGGTGACTCGGCTACTGGTGCATTACTTCCAGTAAGTGATTGGATTGAATTAAAATAAATAATCAAATCTAGAGATAGGTCACACAAAATTGATGTCCGTTCTTGATGTAAATAACATCCAGGTTGTATACCAACACACGGTTCAGGTTTTGCGTGGTCTATCTCTAACAATTGCTGAAGGCAGTATTGTTGCAATGCTCGGTGCAAACGGTGCAGGGAAAACAACAACACTGAAAGCCATATCCGGAATTTTACCATTAGAGAACGGCGAAATATCGGCAGGTAAGATCCATTTTTTTGGTAAGAATATAAATCAAATTGCTCCTCATGAATTAGTACGCCGGGGGCTTTTCCATGTCATGGAAGGAAGGCGAGTTTTTGAAGATCTTAGTGTTGAAGCCAATCTCATTGCAGCTACCTATGCTACTAACACCCGACCTAAAAAAGAACACATTGAAGAAATCTATCATTATTTCCCTCGACTTGCTGAAAGAAAGCGTCAAGAAGCTGGATACCTGTCTGGGGGAGAACAACAAATGCTTGCTATCGGGCGTGCCCTTATAGCAAAACCAAAAGTGATGCTGTTGGACGAACCTTCTCTTGGCCTTGCCCCAAAACTCGTAAGGGAAATATTTGATGTAATTAAACGAATAAATTCTGATCGTGGAGTTTCAATGCTTTTAGTTGAACAAAATGCTGCCTTAGCGTTGAGCGTTGCAAATTATGGTTATATTATTGAAAATGGAAGGGTGGCGATAGATGGATCAGTTGAAAAATTAGTTGCTAATCCTGATGTTCAAGAATTTTATCTTGGGATGGAAAGTCATGGTGGATCAAAAAGTTTCAGGAATATAAAACACTACCGTCGACGCAAACGTTGGCTTTCTTAAAAACCATGAATTCTAAAGAAAATTTTCCTACCATTTCAAAAACTACTTTGCCACAGTTGCTGCATTGGAGATCTATCAACCAAAGTAACGATATTGCAATTCGCCAAAAGGACATGGGGATTTGGAAACCTTTATCATGGAAACAATATATGGAAGAGGCAACAAAGATAGCCGCAGCACTTACTGTCCTTGGAGTCAAACCTGGCAATCATGTAGGCATTATTTCTGAAAATCGTAAGGAGTGGATTATTACACAGATGGGAATAGGGCTTGCACGTGCAGTGTGCGTTGGAATTTATCCCACAAGTCCATCGACCGAGATAGAATACATTGTCAATGATTCTGATTGTTTAATATTGATTTGTGAGGATCAAGAACAGGCTGATAAAATTATAGAAGTTAAAAATTATCTTCCAAAAATTACCACCGTGGTTGTTATAAATACAAAAGGTATGAAATCTTATAAACAAACATGGTTAATGAACTGGAGTGAATTTTACCATATTGGTAAAAGCAGATTGATTACAAGCAACGATTTTGTAAAAGACAATCTACTTTCACAAAACCTCGAGGATGTTGCCCTTATAGTTTACACCTCAGGGTCTACAGGAAAACCAAAGGGAGCTATGCTCACATGGAAAAATATTAGCTTTACTGCCGAAAGTGCCATATCTGAAAATGCATTTTCAGCTTCCGACAGCTGTCTTTCATATTTACCGCTATGTCACGTTGCTGAACAATTAGTTTCTGTTACCACTGGTATCGGTGCAGGAATTGAAGTTAATTTTGGAGAATCTTTACGCACTATTCAAAAAGATCTTCAGGAAATAGGCCCTTCAGTTTTTCTTGGTGTTCCTCGTATTTGGGAAAAAATGCATTCTGGCCTTCAAATAAAAATTGAGGAAGCTTCTGGAATTCGCCAATGGCTTTATAAACTAGCAATTTCATCGTGTGAACCTTTCTCAGAAAAACCACGTAATTCATGGACTCCTAAGGAACGTTTTATATTTTTACTATATTACTTAATTGTTTTTAGAGCTTTGCAAAACCACCTTGGGCTAAGTCGTGCAAGAGTATTGATTTCTGGAGCAGCTCCAATATCTCCAACTTTGCTAAGATTTTTTCGCACTATCGGACTACCTATATGTGAAGCATTTGGCATGACGGAAACATCTGCACTTGGATTCATGCAAGATAAAAACAATTTAATTTCGGGGACTGTAGGTTTTCCTTATCCTGGGGTAGATGCAAAGTTAGCTGATGATGGAGAATTATTATTAAAAGGACCTATGGTTTTTTCAGGATATTATAAAAACAAAGCGGCTACGGAAGAAGCACTAAAAAACAATTGGTTACACACAGGTGATCTAGCGGAAATTGATCAGGGGCAATTTAAGATTGTAGGCAGAAAAAAAGAAATCATTATTACAGCAGGCGGAAAAAATCTTTCTCCAGCAGAGCTTGAAAACAACCTTAAGATTAGTCCTTATATTAAAGAAGTAATTATTTGTGGGGACAAAAGACCTTATTTGTCAGCCCTCATACAAATAGATTATGAAAATGTAGCAAAATGGGCCGAAAATAAGGATATCGCGTTTACAAATTATAAAAATCTTGCAGAGAACAAAAATGTTTCAAAGTTAATTGATGAACAGGTCATTATAGCTAATGATCGTGTTGCTAATGTAGCCCGAGTTAAAAAATTTATTATATTAAGCAAAGAGCTTGATCACGATGATGACGAAATGACTGCTACACAAAAAGTAAGACGTCAAAACATCTTGAAAAAATACGATAATATCATCAATTCAATATATCACTCTGAGTAAGTAATAGATGTTATATTTTCCTAGTGATGGAAAATATTCCAAAAAAATGCTTAAATTAATAAATAAATGCCGGTCTTAATATATTTTGGCCAGGAGTTAATTATGAGTGATTACTATGAATGGCCTTGGGAACGTTCGTTACCAAAAGACGTGACTTGGAAAACATCCATTGAGACATATACTCTTCCAAAACTGTTTGAAAAAAGTATCTCTGAGTGGGCTAAAAACCCAGCTATAGATTTTCTAGGAAGATCATTAACCTATGAAGAACTAGGTTTAATGGTAAAACAAGCAACCAAAGGATTACAATCACTTGGTGTAAAAAAAGGTTCTAGAGTTGCTATAATGCTGCCTAATTGCCCGGCTTATGTAGTCCTTTATTGGGCAACATTATGTGCAGGTGGAATTGTGGTAAATATCAATCCGCTTTATGCCTATGATGAGCTTGAAGCCCAACTACAAGATTCCGAACCAGAAATCCTAGCTACTTTAGATTTAAAAGATCTTTTTTATAAAGCAGAAAAAATGATCGAAATTACATCTTTAAAATATTTAATTACTATAAAATTCTCAGAAGAATTGCCATATTTTAAGGGGTTGTTATTTCGATTGTTTAAAAGGAAAGCCATAACAAATATAAAGAAAAGTTCGAATATTATTTCGTGGAATACTTTGCTAGATAATGACTCATTCTATTCTACACCTGACATCAAGGATACAGATGTCGCAGTTTTACAATATACTGGTGGCACCACGGGTCTTCCAAAGGCAGCCATGTTAACTCACGCAAATCTATCTGCAAATATTGAGCAAGGGACATTATTTTTCCCTCAGACAATACCCGGAAAAGAAATTGTACTTTGCGTTCTCCCTCTTTTTCATGTTTTTGCGATGACAGTAGTGATGAACTTTTCAATAAGAAATGGTGCAGAAATGGTTCTTCTACCTAGGTTTGACATAAATGAGATGCTTAAAACTATTATACGTAAACAACCAACTTTTTTTCCAGCAGTTCCAACTATCTATATAGCTGTTAACAATCATCCAGATGTCAAAACAGGAAAATATAATCTATCTTCAATAAAAGCATGTTTGTCCGGCGGTGATTCTCTTCCAATAGAGGTTAAAGAAAATTTTGAAAGTTTAACCGGATGCAGCCTAGTTGAAGGATATGGACTAAGTGAGACATCTCCGATAGCAGCGTGTAATCCATCTACAGGACAGAGTCGCTCGGGATCTTTAGGTCTTCCAGCACCAATGACTGTTTTTGAAATTACCGACATAGAGGATAGAAAAAAAGTTTTGCCCCAAGGAGAAACAGGAGAAATATGTATTTCAGGTCCTCAAATCATGAAGGGTTACTGGAAAAATAATAGTGAAACTGCTTTTGCATTTGAAGGTGATAGATTTCACACTGGTGATATTGGCTATATTGATAAAGATGGTTACATTTATCTTATTGACAGATTAAAAGAAGTAATTATTTCAAGCGGATATAATATTTATCCAAGATATATTGAGGAGGCTATTTATAAACATCCGGCGGTTGAGGAAGTAATAGTAATAGGTGTTGAAGATACCTATCGCCAACAAAAGCCAAAAGCATTTATAAAGTTAGTGAAAAATATGCATTTAACCAGAGAGCTTTTATTGGACTTTTTATCTGATAAATTGTCACCTATAGAAATACCCAAAGATATCGAATTTAGGGATGAATTACCAAAAACTGCAGTTGGAAAATTATCAAAAAAAGGGCTAATTGCTGAAGAAAGAACAAGGCCCACTATATAAAGCATATTTAGATCAACAAAGGATAGATAATCATGATTCCTGTAATGTTAGCAGCATTCACACGTTCCCCATTTACTTTCGCAAATAAGGGAGCTTTGGCTATTAAGCGGCCAGATGATATAGCAGCAGAAGTGGTAAAAGGTATGGTCAAACGTGAAGATTTTGACCCAGCTTCAATTGAAGACCTAATTCTAGGCTGCGCTTTCCCTGAGGGAGAACAAGGCTTTAACATGGCACGCCTTGTAGGTCTAATGGCAGGTCTTCCTGAGACAGTTGCCGGAGTAACAGTGAACCGCTTTTGCGGTTCATCAATGCAAGCAATCCATATGGCTGCAGGTGCAATACAACTAGGTGCCGGAGAAGCATTTATTTGTGCTGGAGTAGAGAGTATGAGTCGCGTTCCAATGGGTGGTTTTAATCCAATGCCTAATCCAGATTTGTATGAGAATAATGATGGTGCCTACATGCCTATGGGTGAAACAGCAGAGAATCTCGCAGAAAAATATCAGATTTCACGAGAAGAACAGGAATCTTTTGCGTTGAACAGCCAGTCAAAAGCATCTGAAGCACAATCAAAGGGAAAATTTAAATCAGAAATTGTCCCTATAGAAACACAGGATGGAATTGTTAAAGAAGATAGTTGTCTTAGACCCGATACATCGCTTGAGGGATTATCCGGGTTGGAACCAGCTTTTGATGCTGACGGTACTGTAACTGCAGGAACCTCATCTCCATTAACTGATGGAGCTGCTGCTGTGTTAGTATGTACAGAATCATTTGCACATAATCATAATGTGAAACCTATGGCTTTATTAAAAAGTATTGCTGTTTCAGGAGTGTCTCCAGAAATAATGGGAATAGGCCCAGTTTTAGCAACACAAAAAGCCCTTGAAAGAGCAAACCTCAAGATTGAAGATTTAGATGTAATAGAGCTAAACGAAGCATTTGCTGTTCAAGCTTTGGCATGCACACGAGAACTTACTTTTGACACTCCAAAAATTAATATTGATGGTGGTGCTATTGCTATAGGACACCCCTTAGGAGCTACCGGGGCTCGAATAACTGGGAAAGCAGGACAAATACTCCAAAGGGAAGGAAAAAAATATGCCTTGGCCACACAGTGTATTGGGGGTGGACAAGGAATAGCTACCATTCTAGAGGCAGCATAATGCAAATTAATACTGTAGCCGTAATAGGGGCAGGTCTAATGGGCAGCGGAATAGCAGCCCAAATAGCCAATGCTGGCCATAAAGTTCATCTACTAGATATTCCTAGTAAGTCTAGAAATCGAAATGCCCTTGCAGAGGAAGCTATAGAAAAAATGCTCCATACTGAACCAGCTCCATTTATGGACAAAAGCTCTGCAAAACTGATTTCATGTGGAAATCTCGAAGATCATATAGATAGAATTGCTGAAGCAGACTGGATTATTGAGGCTGTAGTAGAAAAACTTGAAATAAAACAGAATATATATCGTCGTATAGAAGAATTTCGTAAACCAAATTCTATTATTTCATCGAACACTTCTACTATTCAAGCAACACAACTTCTGATTGGAATGTCAGAAGACTTTCAACGTAACTTTCTAATCACACACTTCTTTAATCCACCTCGATACATGAGATTATTAGAAATAGTTTCTCCAGAAAAAACAAACCCAGAGGTCACACAAACTATTAGAGAGTTTGCTGATATTTCTCTAGGTAAAGGTGTAGTTCCTTGTAAAGATACGCCTGGGTTTATAGCCAACAGAATAGGTACATATTGGATTCAAAAGGCTACTATAGAAGCATTAAATTCTAAGATTTCAGTCGAAGAAGCAGATGCCATTCTATCACAACCACTAGGAATCCCAAAAACAGGAATTTTTGGCCTAATGGATCTCGTTGGTATTGATTTAATGCCCCTCGTAGGAAAGAGCCTTTATGATTCTGTTCCAGAAACAGATGCATTTCGTGCAATTTTTTCAGAACCTAAAATTATCAAAGATATGATAGATGACGGGTATATAGGAAGGAAAGGAAAGGGAGGGTTCTACAGACTGAACAAAATTGATGGCAAAAAGCAAAAAGAAGTTCTAAATCTTACTTCGTTTGAATATGAGCCAGCCAAACGGCCTAGACTAAGCATAATAAAAAATTCAAAAGGTAATATTCGTGAACTTCTTGAGTCATCAGACCCTGTTAGTTCATATGCATGTAATGTAATGTGCAACACATTAGCATACGCCGCAGATTTAGTTCCAGAGATAGCTAACTCTATAAAGGATGTTGATGATGCAATGCGGCTTGGCTATGCTTGGAAATTAGGCCCTTTTGAAATGATTGATAAAATTGGTGCTGACTGGTTAGCTGACTGGTTAAAAAACAATAATATTGCTGTTCCGAAGCTTATCGAGATTGCAGCTGAAAATGGGGGATTCTACCGTACTAATGAGGGTAGCTTAGAATATTTAGGTCCAGAAAAAAACTGGAAGGAAGTAGAACGCCCACAAGGCGTTTTGATTTTATCAGACATCAAGAGAAATACTAAACCTATATTTAAAAACTCTTCGGCAAGTGTATGGGATATCGGTGATCAAGTTTTGTGTCTGGAATTTCATACAAAAATGAATGCTATAGATAACGAAATTCTTGATGCTCTCGGCTGGTCTCTAAAAACAATCCCTGCAAAGAATTATAAAGCATTAGTAATTTATAATGAGGGTACAAATTTTTCTGCAGGTGTAAATCTTGGGCTAGCTATGTTTGTAATAAATGTTGCTGCATGGGAGATGATAGCAGAATTAGTTAAACATGGCCAAAATACTTATAAAGAGATGAAATATGCACCTTTTCCTGTCGTTGCAGCACCTTCTGGACTTGCATTGGGGGGAGGATGTGAAATTTTACTTCATGCTGACTCTATCCAAGCCCATGCAGAAACATATGCAGGACTGGTCGAAGTAGGAGTAGGACTAATTCCTGGATGGGGTGGATGTAAAGAGATGTTAATGCGAGCTACTGAAGGAAAAGGAGGATTAGGAGGTGCAATGCCTGCTATTACCAGCGTTTTCCAAACTATTGGTCTTGCAAAAGTTAGCCGCTCAGGAGCAGAAGCAAAAAAGCTTGGTTTTTTTCGTAAATCAGACAAAATAACTATGAATCGTGACCGGTTATTAGCAGATGCTAAACAAAAAGCACTTGATCTCGCTATAAATTATTCGCCTCCAGAAACCTCTAAAATTAAGCTTCCTGGTAAAACTGCTCGTATAGCTCTTAAAATGGCTGTAAGGGGTCTAGCTAAAACTCGAAAGGCCACCCCTCACGATTTGATTGTTGTTGAGCAGCTAGCAAATGTTTTGACTGGGGGAAATACAGATTCAACCCAAGAAATAACAGAGGATCAGCTAACAGTTTTAGAGCATGAGGCATTCATGAGCCTTATCAAAGAACCGGGAACTCATGATAGAATTGAACATATGCTTCAAACAGGAAAACCACTTAGAAATTAATTACTATAAATTAGAAAGCAATTATTAATGCAAACTTACTCAGCGCCACTCCGCGATATGCGGTTTTTACTTCACGAAGTTTTGAATGCAAAACAACTTTCTACCCTTAAAGGATTTGAGGATGCAACCCCAGATGTTTTTGATGCAATTCTCGAAGAAGGTGCAAAATTTTGTGAAAATCAACTATTGCCCTTAAATACTGTTGGAGATAAAGAAGGCTGTAAATTTGAAAACGGTGTAGTTCGAACACCAACAGGTTTCAAAGAAGCTTATGATTCTTTCATAGAAAATGGCTGGCATTCTATTTCTGGAGACCCTACCTATGGAGGACAAGGGTTACCTGAAACACTAAGTTTTGTTTTTGAAGAAATGGTCTGCTCAACAAATTTTGCTTTTGGTGTATATCCTCTTTTATCGCGTGGTGCTGCAACTACTATAGCTGCACACGCATCACAAAGGCTGAAAGAAATTTATCTACCTAAACTCGGAGATGGTTCATGGACAGGTACGATGTGCCTAACTGAATCACACTGTGGCACTGACTTAGGATTAATAAAAACTAAAGCATCTCCAAATGATGACGGAACTTATCAGATTTCTGGTACAAAAATATTTATCACTGCTGGGGAACACGACTTAAGCAAAAACATTGTCCATCTTGTTCTTGCAAAATTACCAGATGCACCTGAAGGAGTTAAAGGTATAAGCTTATTCATTGTACCTAAATTTTTACCCGATATAAATGGAGAAAGAGGAAGTAGAAATACTGTTTCATGCGGATCTATAGAAGAAAAAATGGGAATCCATGGATCCTCAACCTGTGTTTTACATTTTGATGAAGCTAAGGCTTGGCTGGTTGGGAAAGAACATAGTGGTCTAAAAATGATGTTTACAATGATGAATGGAGCTAGACTGGGCGTAGGTCTTCAAGGATTGGGAATTGGTGAAGTAGCATATCAATCTGCCGCAGCATACGCTAAGGAAAGACGGCAAGGCAAAAGTATAAAGAAAGGGAAAGAAAGCTTAGAATCAGCTGATGCTATCATTGTTCACCCAGATATTAGGCTAATGCTCCTTCATGCTAAAGCACTCAATGAAGGTGCAAGAGCTCTAGCTTATGAAACAGCAATACAAATTGATATTTCAAACAAACATGAAAATGCTGTCATTCGTCAGAATGCTGACGAATACGTTCAACTTATGACCCCTATTATTAAAGCCTTTCTTACTGACAATGGATCTCAAACAGCTAACCTTGCCGTACAGATTCATGGTGGTCACGGATATATTAGGGAACACGGTATAGAGCAATTTATTCGAGATGCACGTATTGCACAGATTTATGAAGGTACAAATGGAATACAAGCATTGGATCTTGTCGGGCGTAAATTAGGCATGAATACGGGAAGGTTATTAAGACATTTTTTCCACCCAGTAGCTTCTTTTCTTGAAGAAAACAAAACTAATGAAGACCTTAAAGATATTATAAAACCTTTGTCTAGTTCCTTTAATCAACTTCAACAAATCACCTTATTAATAGCACAACGGGGACTTAGCGACCCTGAAGAAGCTGGAGCAGTAGCAACAGATTACCTTCGTGCTTTCGGGTTAGTTGCTGTAGGTTATATGTGGTTAAAAATGGCGAGAATTGCTATCGAAAAAATAAACGACGACAACGAAGATGATCTTTTCTACGTCGATAAATTAAATACAGCTAGTTTTTTTATGAAACGCATTTTACCTGAAACGGCTGGACTATTTTTAAAAATTAAAGCAGGTAAAGCCACGGTTATGTCTCATAGATTGGATGCATTTTAAAAAACAAAACTTTTGAGATTTGATATTTCTTAATTGTAAGATTGAAAAATATAGCCTCTATAAAGTTGAGCTTTAATAACTTCGTGGTAATTCAAGAACTCGTTCAGAGATATAATTTAAAATCATTTCTCTACTTACCGGAGCAATACGTGCTATGTAACTTTCTCTCAAATAGCGTTCCACATGGTACTCTTTTGCATACCCCATACCCCCATGTGTTAGAATTGCGCGTTCACAAGACTCGTGGGAAGCTTCAGCTCCAAGATATTTTGCTGCATTAGCTTCTGCACCACACGCCTCACCCGAATCAAATAAGCGTGCCGCCTCAAAAACCATTAAATTTGCTGCCTCTAGTTTCATCCATGAGTCTGCCAAAGGGTGTTGAATGGCTTGGTTTTTTCCGATTGCTCTTCCAAAGACTTCTCTTTCTGTTGCATAATTAACGGCTTTTTCCAATGCTGCATATCCAATCCCAATTGCCTCCGCTCCAATAAGTATTCTCTCTGGATTTAAGCCGTGTAGAAGATATTTAAACCCGGAACCTTCCTCACCAATTCTATCTTCAATAGGCACATGGAGACCGTCAATAAACAATGCGTTTGAGTCAACTGCTTTACGTCCCATCTTAGCAATTTCTCTAATTTCAATCTGATCTCGATTAAGATTTGTATGAAATAATGTAAGGCCATCGGTTGATTTTCCACTTTCAATGCGTGGGCTAGTCCGAGCAAGAAGCATAATTTTATCTGCTCCTTTCGCTGTAGATGTCCATATTTTCTGACCTGAAATAATATATTCATCTCCTTTTCGCACTGCTTTAGTTTGAATAGCTCCTGTATCTAGACCGGCATTAGGTTCTGTTACACCAAAGCACATTCGTTCTGTTCCAGATATTAGCCCTGGTAACATTCTTTCTTGTTGTTCTTTTGTCCCAAACTGAACTATTGGCTGTGGTCCAAAAAGATTGATATGAATTGATGATGCAGCAGCAAAACCACCTCCAGAGCGTGATATAGTTTGCATTACTATAGCAGCTTCATAGACACCTAAACCCGCACCACCAAATTTAGTAGGCATACAAATTCCAAGCCAGCCAGATGCCGCAATAGTTTTTACAAACTCTTCCGGCCAGTGACCATCATTGTCACGAGCAAGCCAATAATCATCTCCAAAATCATTACAAAGACGTTTTATTCCATCCTGAAGAGTTTTTTGGTCATCATTTAGTCTAATTGCCATAATATACAGCTACCGATCTATTATAATTTTGATAATTGATAATTTAATATTAAAGAATTATAGCTGATTGATGCATCCAAAACAAAAGTGACTGTTAACATGACTTATACCAGTAAGTTTTTATACATAAATGAAGACATTTCTGGTATGCATAAATTGCAAATCATAAGTAAATAAAGTGATGTTAAATTTGAGATTCAAGATAAGACCGTTAAGTAATCGTACCATGATATAATTTCAAAACCAGAAAAAATTAGATTTTTCCCCAATTATACGCAAGGTAAATATCCCTTGAGTTATAGACATAAATAAAATTTTTCGAAAGTTTAGATTTGTATGAATGTAGTCTTCACAAAGGGTCTAGTTTTGCTTATTGGCATTACTTTTTGCTGGGGAATTAATTGGCCAATAATGAAAATTGGTATGTTAGAAATCCCAGTATTTCCATTTAGAGCTATTGTCTTGCTTATAGGTGGAATTACTCTCTTTTCTATTTGTAAATTATTTCGCCAACCACTTCTACCATCAAGAAAAGAATGGCCAGCAATTATTGCAATTGCATGTGCATTATCAATTTTTCAAGTTTTTTCGGGATATGGTGTCTTATTTACAGAATCTGGTAGGGCAGCAGTTATGGCCTATACGATGCCTGTTTGGGCCATCGCACTTGGATGGCTATTTTTAGGAGAAAAACCCGGATGGGTTAGAATTTTTGCACTTGCCCTTGGAATAGGTGGTATGAGTTTACTTCTCATAGCTGACATAACCACCATTGGTAATACACCATTGGGAATGATTTTTATGCTCATTACAGCAATCTCTTGGGCTATCGCAACTATAATTCAAAAAAGAGCAGAATGGTCACTACCAACTTTAAGTGTTGTTGCATGGCAGATATTTTTAGGTTCATTGCCAATGGCTGTGGGTTCTGCATTTGTAGACTACAGTAATACTAGCTTTCCTAGTATCTCAGCTATAATTTGTTTGCTCTACAATGCTTTCATTGCAGCGGCATTTTGTTTTTGGGCATATATGGAAGTTGTACGAATATACCCGGTAGGAATTGCAACTATTGGAGTAATGCTAACACCGATAGTTGGGATTCTGTCAGGTGCAGTTGTTCTAAACGAACCTCTTGGTATTACAGAATACAGTTCCGTTTTTCTTGTTTCTTTAGCCATTGGGTTGCCAGTGTTTGCTAATCCTAAATCTTGGATAAAATCAAATAAAAGATGAGCTTAATATTTTAAGGGTCTTAAATGAAAGTTATTGAAACTTCTAAATTCTAGCATCTTGTATGGCACGCCAAACTCGCTCTGGTGTAGCTGGCATATCTATATGGGAAACTCCTTTACATTCTAATGCATTATGAAGAGCATTCATGACAGCTGGTAAAGAAGCTATACAACCACTTTCACCTGCACCTTTTACTCCAAGTGGGTTAGTAGTGCACAAAACTTCGTTAAAGCCTACAAAATAAGAAGGTAAATCGCCAGCTCTAGGCATACAATAATCAATAAAAGATCCACTCGATAGCTGACCGTCATTTCCAAACACAGTTCTTTCATACAATGCCTGTCCAATCCCTTGGGCTACACCACCATGTACTTGGCCTTCGAGCAAACTAGGATTCATAACACGCCCATAATCGCTTACAGCAAAATAGTTTACGACATCGACAGATCCAGTTTCAGGGTCTACTTCAAGTTCACAAATATGACTACCATTTGGGAAAGTTGATGTTTCATGATTTATATCTACCGCTGTATCAAGCCCAGCTTCCATTCCAGTTGGGAGTTTTTCAGAATCTCTTGCCATAGTAGCAAGGTCCATAATATTTATTTTCAAATCAGTGCCGATGATAAAGTAATCTCCCTGATCAAATTTGATATCGCTACTTGAGGCCTCAAAAAAATGAGCTGCCAATTCTTGTGCTTTAGATTTTACTATTTCAGAGCCCCTATAAATAGCAGTGCCTGCCATTTGCATTGACCGAGAGCCACCACTCCCTCCTCCATGTGGCAATTCATTTGTATCACCATCTTTTACAATAATTTTATCAAAAGGTATTCCTAGTTGATGATGAAGCATTTGAGCAAACACTGTCTCATGTCCTTGACCAGAGGATTTAGTTCCTACATTAAGAATGACTTTCCCATTCTCTTCAAATTTAATCGCTGCACCCTCGCGGGTATCTGCCCCAGTAATTTCGACATATGAAGCTATACCAATCCCATAAAGTTTACCCCTCGCAAGTGCATCCGACCTTCGTTTTTCACCACCTTCCCAGTTAGACGCTTCTAATGCATCCATTAGGTTGTCTTCAAAATGACCACTATCAAACTCAACTTCCATTGGTGAAGTATATGGCATTGCAGATGGACTTACGAAATTTTTACGTCGAATCTGATCCTGATTTAAACCTAAGACTCCTGCAGCAGCATGAATAAGTCTTTCAAGAATGTAGTGGCCTTCTGGTTGACCACATCCCCTATATGCATCAATTGGAACAGTATTAGTAAAGACACCTCTTACCTCTGCAGCGACTACAGGCATAGTGTAGCCACCAGACATCATTAAAGTAGACAAAATTGTTGGACAGACAGGGCCATGACTAGATGAATATGCTCCAAGGTTGGCATTTAAATTTGCCTTGATTGCCAAAAACTTTCCCTGTTCGTCAAGAGCTAGGGAAGCTGTACCAGCAAGGTCCCGGGCATGCGCATCACATAAAAACGCTTCAGATCTACCCGATCGCCATTTTACAGGTTTCCCAATTTTTTGTGAGGCCCATAAAACAAGGACATGCTCTGGGTAAGCAATATATTTAATACCAAAACCTCCACCGATATCAGGAGCTAAGACTCTTATTTTTTTTATATCTATACCAAGACAGTCTGCCGTTTGCTTTCTAACGTCATAAGGATGTTGAGTATCGCAATGGAGTAAATAATGTTGTGTATTATTATCAAATATCCCTATAGCACCTCTAGCCTCCAACGGATTAACTATCACACGGTTATTTTTTAAATGGCGGGTAACAACATGTGGGGCTTGGTCCAAAATTTTATTTGCTTCTTCAATTTTACCTGCATAATAAGTAAAAGAGGTATTAGACTCGTTTTCATCAAATAACTGTGGCCGTCCTTCTTCATGAGCAGTTTCTGGATCCACAACAGAATCAAGTAATTGATAGTCAACTTGCACTCTTTCCGCACCGTCTTGAGCCGCAAATTCTGAATCTGCTACAACCATGGCTATAGGCTCACCGACATAACGAACTTTTCCTTGTGATAGAAGTGGACGATCAGGGTTAAAACTTGGTGAACCATCAGATTTTTTAAGTTCGACCCATTCATGTGCTAAAGTTGGAAGATTTTTGACACCTGAGCTAGAAATATCGTCACCTGTGAAAACTGCTAAAACGCCAGGCACCGACATGCATAATTTTATATCTATTTTTCCGAGATTTGCATGTGCTACAGGTGAACGAACAAAAACAGCATATGTAGTTCCTTCAAAGGAAATATCATCAAGAAATTGGCCCGAACCCTTAAGAAATCTATCGTCCTCTGTTCTATGGGCTCTATTCCCTATTCCAAACCTCTCCATCTCTTACCCCCATTGTCCTTCTTCAACTGTGAAGACTTAGATAAGATTATGTCTAATACATTCTAAAAATCAAAATAATTTTATAAATTATAAAAAAATAAACACTTATAGTAATTTATAATTTTGGTTAAGATTAGTATTTAAAATATTTAGAAAGCAAGATCTTGCTAATATCGATTAAACAACTGGCATCAGAAATTATTGATGGGTCTTTGATTGTAATCCCTCCTGACTATTCATTTGTATCAATGGCTGCCACAAGAGCTTTGATCAAACGTAAAGCTCGTAATTTACGCTTAATTGCAGCTCCACAAACAGGCCTACAAGCTGATTTACTTATTGGAAGTGGATGTGTAATTGAGATTGAGTCAGCAGCGGTAAGCTTGGGTGAACTTGGAACTGCCCCTAGATTTGTAAAAGCTGCTAAAGATAAAAAAATTTCAATCAGAGATACTACTTGCCCTGCAATTCATGCAGCCCTTCAAGCAAGTGAGAAAGGAATACCTTTTATCCCTTTACGTGGCATTATTGGTTCTGACATTTTAGATAACCGCCCTGATTGGCAGGTTTTAAATAACCCTTTTGAAAAGACATTTGATGATCCAATAACTTTATTACCTGCTATAAAACCCGATTTTGCAGTATTTCATGCCCCATTTGCAGATAAATTTGGAAATATTTTTATAGGTAGGCGGAGAGAACTTAGTCTTATGTCACATGCGGCAAAAAAGACCTATGTCACAGTTGAAACCATTCAGGATACAAATTTTATGGAATGCGAAAATACTGCAGCATGTGCTTTACCAGCGTTATATGTTAGTGGGATAGCGGAGTCACCTAACGGTTCATGGCCGCTTGGGTTAGTAGGTTATTACAAAGCGGATCTAAAAAATTTAAAGATTTATGCACAATTAGCAAAAAGCCATGAAGGATTTGATGAATATATGAAAATTCATGGCTTCGATAAGCCTATGAGTTAAGATTTTTAATGAACAAACTAAAAAAACAAAATACAGAATTGTTAATTACTACCATTTCTAAGATGCTAGAAGGTTTAAATCACGTAGCTGTAGGAGCATCATCACCTATTCCTGGGGCTGCAGCTCTTTTAGCTTCTGAGAAAGGTCATGGTCTACCCAAGGTCACTATACTAGGTAGCCAGAAGTTAAATCACTTCACTGATGGAGGCAAAGAACTTTTTGACTGTGCTGCACAGGGGCGTATTGATGCCTTTTTCCTCGGTGGTGGGCAAATAGACGGTCTGGCCAATATCAACCTCGTAGGCCTTGGAAAATATCCTAATTTATTCAGATGTTTTCCTGGTAGCTACGGGTCTAGCTATTTATATTTTCTAATACCACGTGTGATTTTATTTAGAGAAGAACACTCAAATAGGGTCTTTGTACCCAAAGTAGATTTTATAAGCGCTCCAGGTATTTCTGGTAAAAATATATACAGAAAAGGTGGACCGTACGCCCTTGTTACCAGTAGGTGTGTATTTAAATGGAATATACATTACAAATGTTTTGTTCTTGAAAGCCTCCATCCAAGTGAGACTATTGAAGGGATTAAAGCAAACACTGGTTTTAACTTTTGTATAAATAAAGATGTGAAATCAACGCTGCTACCAACTCAGCATGAAATAGATTTAATTTATGGTTCAGTAGGGCATCAAATTGCAGATACATACCCTGATTTCGCGACAAAACAATTAGGGCTTAAGTTTTAAAATTTTTAATAAAATGATTAATTTTAATAGGTATACATAATCTACTATAAGGTATACATGACCTAAACTTTTTTTGAATAATGTGACAAGGAAAAGAGCATTTGAAAAAATATTTTTCAATAACTTGTGCTAATGGCTTCTCTACTAATATCCCTATCAGACGCAGCAATCGGGCAAAACAAATTATTTTACGTGTAGTCCAAGAAGACCCTGGGATAGAACTAGTAATACCCATAAGAGCATCAATTGAGCAAGGAGAGAACTTCACAAAAAATAAATCTGATTGGATATACGAACGACTAAAAGAAAGACCAACTAACATACCTATAAGAGATGGAATTGAGTTACCTTACCTAGATGAAAAAATTATTTTGTATTTTATCTCAGCACCATCTCCAAGTGTGGCATGGCTGGGTAACAAGCTATTGATCTCTGGCCCAAATATTAATTTTGATCAATTAGCTTTAAAAGCCCTAAAAATGGAAGCAGAGAAAATTATAAAACCTAGTGCCGAGCACTTAGCTAGTTTACTAAATAAAACAATCACTAACTTTCACATTGGAGACCCCAAAACACGTTGGGGAAGTTGCTCCTCCAGAGGGAGATTATCATTTTCATGGAGGTTAATTATGTCACCTAAAAAAGTATTGAATTATGTGATTTGCCATGAAGTTAGCCATCTAGCAGAACTTAATCATGGCCCTAAGTTCTGGAAACTAGTGAATATGTATTCAGAAGACGCCCCATATGCTAAGGCCTGGCTAAAACTAAATGGTGATCATCTTAGAAAGTATAGTTTATAAATCAAATATTTAATTATTATACTTAGCATACTATGTATATAATATTATTATATACATAGATAATTCTACATAGGTTATTTTCATACATATTAGTTCACATAATATATTTATAAATCTAATAATAGTTAGTATGCTAACTATTATTAGATTGGGAAAGGTATATAATCTGATGTTTTTTTTGGTTATGGTGATCTAAAATACAGTATTTTACGTAAAGATAATTGCGTATGTTCCATTAACTCTGAGTCAGTTTATTCTCAGCAAATCCTAGCTTTTGTATAGGTAAAAACATAAAATATTGCAGCACTCCATGAATATTAAAATAAATAATGGCTTATCTAAATTTGCTACTCAATATGGTCATTTTATTATTAAATGGCGTATACCTGTTATACTTCTTGTTTTGTGTGCTGTTGTTGTCCTAGGTGCTGGTGGCCAAAGACTAAGTATTAGTAATGACAGTAGAATTTATTTTTCTGATGACAATCCACAATTATTAGCATTCCAAGCAATAGAAAAAACCTACAGTGCAGCAAATACTGTCCTAATAGGGCTAGCACCAAAAGAAGGTGATGTATTTCAACGCGATACACTCATTGCTATTGAAAAACTTACTAATGCTAGTTGGCTACTTCCATATGTTAGCCGCGTAGACTCACTTACGAATCATACACATACTTGGGCCTCTGAAGATGAACTAATTGTTGAAAACTTAGTTGAAAATGCATCTACCCTATCTCCTGCAGACTTGGAAAGTATAAAAACTATAGCCTTAGGAGAAATTCAACTCATAAATAGGGTAGTATCAAGTAACGGAAAAGCAGCCGGTGTATTAGCAAACTTTGTCTTGCCTGAGGACCAAAGTAAAGCTGTTCCTGAAATTATGACTGCAGTCAACAATATGCTTGATCAAGTTCGCAAAGAACATCCAAAAATAGAATTTCATCCAACTGGAAGCGTGGTAATGAGCCAAGCATTTGGTGACGCCGCTATGGATGACATAAGTGAACTGGGGCCAATCATACTAGTTGCAATACTAGTGGTTATGACCATCCTCTTAAGATCATTCATAGGCACAATTTGTACACTGGTGATAGTTATTTTTTCCGCACTAGGTGCAATGGGGGCAGCAGGCTGGGCAGGAATAGTATTAAGTCCAGGCTCAGCTGGTGCACCCACAATCATAATGACAGTAGCAATTGCTCATAGTGTTCATGTCATTTGGTCAACAATTCGATCTATGAGAGGCGGGGTAAATCGTAATGAGGCAATTACAGAGTCCCTAAGAATTAATCTCCATCCTATATTTCTGACTTCTCTAACAACTACCATAGGCTTTCTTTCAATGAATGCCTCGGACTCCCCTCCATTCAATGACCTTGGAAATCTAGTGGCAATAGGAGTAGTATGTGCTTTTATTTTTTCTGTAACTTTTCTCCCTGCAGTATTGTCTTTTTTACCTTTGCGAGTAAGTGCAAAAAAAGAAAGAAAAAAGGAATTTTTTGACAAGTTTGGTTCCTTTGTTGTTAACAATCGAAAGAAATTATTTGTAGGTGTCGGAATAATTATATTAGGCCTAGCATCGGGTGTCCCCCAGATAGAACTGAATGATAATTGGACGGGTTATTTTTCTAAAAATTATGAATTTAGACAAGATACTGACTTCGTTATTGAAAACTTGAGTGGTGTAGAATATTTCGATTATTCACTTAATTCTTCTCGAGAGGGCGGAATTACAGAACCATTTTATTTACAGAAAGTTGATGAATTTGCCGAATGGTATCGTAAACAGCCAAAGGTAGTTAATGTTGCGGTTTTTTCAGACGTAATGAAACGTCTTAACAAAAATATGCATGGGGACGATCCAGCTTTCTATAAAATACCAGATGATTCATCTCTAGCAGCACAATATCTATTGCTTTATGAACTTTCGCTACCAATGGGACGCGACCTAAATGATCAAATTAATGTTTCTAAATCATCCACAAGAATGACCGTCATAGCTCGCGACCTAACTGCAAAAGAACAGCGTGAAATGGACGAAAGAGCAGTTAATTGGCTCTTGGCCAATACACCTGAGTATATGCACACTAAAGGTTCGGGCTTAAGCGTAATGTTCGCACATATTTCTAAAAGAAACATAGAGGGCATGCTATTTGGAACAATCATTGCCATGGGCCTTATCTCATTAATTTTAATTTTTGCATTAAAAAGTCTTCGACTTGGTTTAATAAGCCTTATACCTAATTTTGTCCCAGCTGCTATGGCTTTTGGTCTTTGGGGATATACATTAGGCCATATTGGCGTAGCAGCTTCAGTTGTTACCGCTGTTACATTTGGTATTGTAGTTGACGATACCATACATTTTCTAAGCAAGTATTTACGTGGACGAAGAGAACAGAAACTTCATCCTCAGCAAGCTGTAAAATACGCTTTCAACAACGTTGGACATGCTTTGGTTACAACAACCGCAGTCTTAGGGGCAGGTTTTGCAGTCCTAGCGACATCAGGTTTTGAGGTCAATTGGAATATGGGACTGTTAACTTGCATAACAATAGTTCTTGCCCTTGTTGCTGATTTCTTTTTTTTACCTCCACTAATGATTTACCTTGATAGGATAAAAACAAAATGATTGTTTTCTCCATACCAAAAAGAATTGTTATAATAGCGTCGGTAATCCTTTTATTTACTTACATTTCACCTTTGGTTAAATCTGAAGAGCCCGGAATCATTGGATACAAAATCGCAAAAGAAATTAGCTTAAGGGATAAAGGTTTTGGTCATTACGCAGCCAAACAAACGATGATTCTTAAAAACAAGCATGGTCAAGAAAGTAATCGTGAGATGTCTATAAAGGTTTTAGAAGGAAAAGAGGATGGAGATAAAAGCCTTATAGTATTTGATAGCCCTAAAGATGTAAAAGGCACAGCACTATTAACACACTCTCATTCTACTGAAGATGATGAACAATGGCTATATCTGCCTGCCCTTAAACGTGTAAAACGCATTAGCTCATCAAATAAAGCTGGCTCTTTTATGGGAAGTGAATTTGCTTATGAAGATATGGTAAGTAGAGAGCTTGAAAAATTCTCATATAGATTTCTTGGGGAGGAATCTTGCAATAATAAAATATGTAACGTTCTAGAAAGCATACCTAAGGATAAAAAATCTGGATACAAACGTCAAATAGCATGGATAGATATTGATCAATACCGTACTTGGAAGGTTAAATACTACGATTTAAAAAATTCTCATTTTAAAACACTAATTACTAGCGGATACAAACTATTCAAAGGCAAGTTTTGGCGGCCAGATAGTATGTTTATGGAGAATCATTTAACTGGAAAAACAACTCTACTTAAGTGGCAAGATTATGATTTTGAAACGCGTATACCAAAGAGTCACTTTACAACAATTGGGCTTAAGCGCGCTCGCTAAGATGTATGATAAAACTATAGTTATGAAAAATATTTTTTGGTTATCTATTAATTGTAAAAACTACAATTGTTTTATATCCAGAGTCTGTATTTTGTCTTTGTTTGGAGTGGTGTTTTGTTTATTTTTACTTATCTCAAATATCTCTAAAGCAGAAATTACATATACCGATATATCGGGAAAGCTTAGCCTCGACAGTCGTTATTTTTTTAAAGGCCCTGATAATGAAATACAGCAAAAAAATAACCTTTCTATGGCTTTAGAGCCAGAAGTATACCTAGAAAATCTCTCAGGAAATTCATTTACATTTTCACCATTCTTTCGGCTTGATCAAACTGACCCCCGCAGAACACACTGGGATTTAAGAGAAGCTTATGCATTATTTTACGGTGAATTTGAGTCCAGTCAGTGGGAAATACGTATTGGTTTTGATAAGGTTTTCTGGGGTGTAACAGAATCAATTCATCTAGTAGACATAATCAATCAAAATGATGGTGTTGAAGATCCAAATTTAGAAGAAAAACTTGGTCAACCCATGTTCCATGGCACATGGGCAAGTAATTTTGGAAATATTGAAATTTTTTTATTGCCTTACTTTCGTGATAAAACTTTTTTAGGACAAAGATCAAGGTTACGAGAAAACTTAGTAGTTGACCAAGATCAAACAACTTATGAGAGTGCCGCTGGGAGACAACATATTGATTTTGCAATGAGGTATTCAAATACTTTTGAATTTTTTGATATTGGATTATCTATATTTGATGGCACAAGTAGATCTCCTAACTTAATTCTAGGTTTTGATAGAAACGGCTCAGTCGTACTGGTTCCATTTTACGAACAAATACGTCAATATAGTTTTGATACTCAAGCAACTATAGAATCGTGGCTATTAAAATTTGAAGGTTATTGGCGTGATGGAGAAAAAAACCGCGAATCAATAGAACAGGATTATGCTGCATTAGTAGGTGGTTTTGAATATACAATATATGAATTATTTAAAACAAGAATCGAATTAGGGCTAATAATAGAAATGCTCTGGGATTCCCGAGGGAAACAGAGCCTTTCTCCATTCGAGAATGATTTATTCACAGGAATACGACTTGCGATCAATGATATAAAAAATACTGAGTTATTTTTAGGTGTTATGCAGGACCTTGACGAATCATCCCGTTCTTTTGCCTTAGAAATAGGCAGAAGAATCAATGATCAATGGTCTTTAGATTTAAGTACAACATTTTTTTCAAATATAACCCCTAGAGACCTGCAATTCCCGATAAGACGTGATAATTATGTTGAACTTAAATTAAACTACAGCTTTTAATAATCTGAAAAAATTTTTCCATTCACTTACTAATATAGAGATACTAAACTATATATGTAAAATTTTGGCATCTATATTAAAATCAGCGATTGATATAAAAAGCTGGTGCTGATAGAGACAAATCAAAGATTTATGTAGGTAACAATTATATTAATTTCTAAAATATCTTGTTGGGGAGAAAAATAAATGATCATTGGAGTCCCAAAAGAAATTAAAGTCCATGAGTATAGAGTGGGTATACCTCCAGCAGGAGTTGCTGAACTTTTTTTAAATGGTCACGAAATTTTAGTTGAAAGTGATGCTGGAGCAGCAATTGGCATGCCAAACCAAGAATATATTGATGCAGGTGCAAAAATTATTGATAACGTGGAAGAAATTTTCTCTAGAGCAGATATGATCGTTAAGGTTAAAGAGCCTCAAACTCAAGAATGTGCCTTACTAAAAGAGGGGCAGGTCTTATTTACATATTTACATCTTGCTCCAGACCCTAAACAGACAAAAGCACTAATTGACTCAGGCTGTATAGCTATAGCCTATGAAACGGTCACAGATGATAAAAATGGGCTACCACTCCTAGCCCCAATGAGTGAAGTTGCTGGCAGAATGTCTATTCAAGCTGGTGCACATTGCCTCGAAAAAAATCAGGGGGGACGTGGTGTACTTATCGGGGGTGTTCCTGGAGTGCCTCCCGCAGATATAACTATCTTAGGAGGTGGAGTAGTTGGAACTCATGCTGCTCGTATGGCCGTTGGTATGGGTGCTAATGTAAGAATCTTTGATCGTTCTCTTAACAGATTGAGGCAACTAGAAGAGTTCTTTGGGGCAAGTGCAAAAACTCTATATTCCACAAAACAAGCCGTACAAGACGCTGTTTATAGTTCAGATCTAGTAATTGGTGCAGTTTTAATTGCTGGAGCTGCTGCCCCAAAATTAGTGACTGAAACTATGTTGAAAAAGATGAGAAAACAGTCTGTTATTGTTGATGTAGCTATTGATCAAGGGGGATGTTTTGAAACAAGCAAACCAACTACTCATGCGGAACCAACCTATGAAGTTAACGGAATAATACATTACTGTGTCGCAAATATGCCTGGAGCAGTAGCACGTACATCAACACTAGCACTATCAAATGCGACACTGCCCTTTATAACTAAACTTGCAAACATGGGTCATAAATCTGCTCTTCTTGAGGATAAACACTTAAAAAATGGTTTGAATATCTATCGTGGTAAAGTTGTGTTTGAAGCCGTAGCAAATGATCTAAATTATCCATACATCTCAGCTGACGATGTACTTAACGATTAAGAATTAGGTATATAAATATATAACAAGCAAAAATAAATAATGAGATAAATTATGAGCTATACTGCTAATCACTGGGTTAATGGGGTCCCTATAAATTCTAATATTAAGCGATCTGGTAATATTTTTAATCCTGCTACAGGTGAAAAAATTGGCATCGTACCCTTCGCAGACAAAAATCTTGTCAATGAAACAGTTCTTAAAGCAAATGAAGCTTGGCCAGAATGGGCTAAAACACCTCCAGCTCGCAGAGCACGTGTTATCTTCAAGTTCAAAGAACTTGTAGAGGCCAACATAAATGAGCTAGCAAAGCTAGTTACTCAGGAACACGGCAAAGTTCTATCTGATGCTGTTGGGTCAGTAACCAGAGGACTTGAGGTAGTTGAGTTTGCATGTGGAATTCCGAATCTCTTAAAGGGTGATTTTACAGAGGAAGTTGGCACAGGAATTGATAGTTTTTCTTCTCGCCAGCCTCTAGGCGTTGTTGCGGGCATAACACCGTTCAATTTTCCTGCAATGGTTCCTATGTGGATGTTCCCAATAGCTATTGGCTGTGGCAACACCTTCATTTTAAAACCATCTGAAAAAGATCCATCAGCAGCAAACCTTCTTGCGGAGTTAATGAAGGAAGCGGGCTGCCCTGATGGAGTATTTAATGTACTACATGGAGATAAGGTAGCAGTGGACTCATTAATTCAACACCCTGGAATAAAAGCCATTAGTTTCGTAGGCTCTACACCAATAGCTGAATATATCTATAAAGAAGGAACTGCTACAGGTAAACGCGTTCAAGCTTTAGGTGGAGCAAAAAATCATGCTGTTATCATGCCAGATGCTGACCTTGAAATGGTAACAGATTCATTAGTTGGAGCAGCATACGGATCTGCAGGTGAACGATGTATGGCTGTTTCTGTTGCAGTAGCTGTAGGAGATAAAGTTGGGGATGCACTTATAGAATCACTTAAACCAAAAATTCAGAAAATTAAAGTTGGTCCAGGAACAGATCCTGACTCAGAGATGGGCCCACTTGTAACAAATAGTCATCTTAAAAAAGTTCATGATTATGTCGATCTAGGTATACAGGAAGGAGCAGAATTAGTTATTGACGGGAGAAACCTTAGCCTACAGGGCTATGAAAAAGGTTATTACTTTGGGCCTACTTTATTTGATAATGTCACACCAGAGATGCGTATTTATAAAGAAGAAATTTTCGGGCCAGTTCTTTCTGTTGTACGTGCCCCAAATTATGATACTGCAGTAAAAATGGTTAATGAACACGAATTTGGTAATGGAACAGCAATATTTACAAGAGATGGGGATGCAGCAAGAGAATTCGCAAATAATATTAATATTGGAATGGTTGGAATAAACGTACCCATACCAGTGCCAGTATCCTATCACAGCTTTGGAGGTTGGAAGAGATCTATTTTTGGTGATCACCATATGCATGGACTTGAAGGTGTACGATTTTTCACCAAACTGAAAACTGTAACCTCACGTTGGCCAACTGGTATTCGTTCCGGTGTAGACCTTAGTTTCCCGATGATGTCATAATTTTTGATTTAAACTACTATGATTTTATTCCTTTAAAAAAACAAATGTAGTTTTCATCAGAAACCGAATTTTAGGGACTTCAACTAATGCCTAAACCGAAGCAGTCAGAGCCCCCTATAGCAAAAAAAGAACCAACTAAATTAGTTAGACATGGATATCCAAGCATTGACGATTATCATTGGCTTAGGGCAAAAAACTGGCAATCTGTAATAAAAAACCCTGAACTCTTGCCGAAGGAAATATATAAATTTCTTGAAGATGAAAATAACTGGTGTGATTCCATACTTGCACCAGCTGATAAAATACGTAGAGAGCTTATTCTGGAACTTGGGAAAAGGCTTGAAACAAACTACGAAAGTGCACCACGCTTTGACGAAAATTTTGCTTATCTTGAAATGTATAACGAAGGTGCTGAATACGCTAAATTTATCCGAAAAAAAATAAATTTTTTAGACTCTATAGAAATACTTTTGGATGCCGAAGTAGAAAGTAAAAAATATCAATTCTATAATATACATTCTACCAGTCATAGCCCGGATCACAGATTTTTCTCTTGGGCTGAAGATACAAAAGGATCAGAAGAATATTCAATAAAAATCCTAGATACAAAATCAAAGAAACTATTAAATGACAGGATTCACCAGGCACAAGGGCCAGTAATTTGGACATCTGACAGTAAACGTTTTTACTATATAAAAATAGATCAAAACCTTAGACCATCTGCAATTTACGAACATACTTTGGGCCAAGAATCAGGGTCTGACCGAATAGTTTATCTTGAAACAAATCCTGAATTTTTTGTGAATATAAAAAAATCTGAAAATAGTCGTTTTGCAGTAATTGTAGTAAGAGGTCACAATCTTACATCTGAGTCCCATTTACTTTGTCTTGAAACTCCTAGTTCAAATCCAACAATCATTTTACCTAGAAGCAATGGGCATGATTATGATGTTACTATAAATAATAGCAATTTATTTATCAGGACTAATTTAGATGGTGCAATTGACTATAAAATAGTAGTTGCACCCTTGAACGGTTCACTAATTAGTCATTGGGTAGATATTGTCCAACACAAAAAAGGACGTACAATTGAACAGGTAATAGCCTTTAAAGATTATTTAGTTTGGCTCGAAAGACAATCAGGATTGGCAAGAATAGTCATAAAGAATATTGATAATAACAATGAGAGAATAATTACCTTTCCAAATGATGCAACATATGATGTCCAGCTTTCAGAAAACTCACAGTTTAAAACAAATATTTTAAGATATAGTTACAGTAGTCTTGCAAAGCCATTGCAAATCATTGATCACGACATATACAATCATAAAAATAAAGTTGTAAGACAGCAGTCAGTTCCATCAGGGCATCAACCTGATAATTATACAGTAAAAAGAGTTTTTGCGAGTGCAAGTGATGGTAATAAAATCCCTATTTCACTAATATATAGGCAGGATTTTGGTGAAGATAATCCAAAACCTCTCATACTATATGGATATGGAGCTTATGGCACAATAATTCCTGCAGATTTTTCTGTTCATAGGTTTAGCCTAATAGATAGAGGATTTACTTGGGCTATTGCACATGTAAGAGGCGGGTCTGATTTAGGACTTGAGTGGTATATGCAGGGCAAACTCAATTACAAACAAAATACCTTCACAGACTTTATATCATCTGCAGAATACTTATGTGAAAATGGATATACCTCACCTAAAATGATTGGAATTTTAGGCAGAAGTGCAGGTGGAATGCTTATTGGTGCAACTGTAAATCTACGACCAGATCTATTTAAATCTGCAGTTGCAGAGGTCCCATTTGTTGATGTTCTTAATACAATGTATGATGAGTCACTTCCGCTAACCCCACCAGAATGGACTGAATGGGGTAACCCTAAGACGAATTTAAAAGCTTTTGATCATATTAGTTCATATAGCCCTTACGATAATATTCAAAAAAATCATTATCCTCATATTTTGGCAACTGGGGGGCTAAGTGACCCAAGAGTAACTTACTGGGAACCAGCAAAGTGGGTAGCAAAGCTCAGAGCCAATAATATCGGATGCAATGATATTCTTCTTAGAACAAATATGAAAGCAGGACATGGTGGCTCATCAGGCCGGTTTAAACGTCTAGAGGAAATAGCTCTAACCTACTCATTCTTCCTAAAAACATTTGGAATGATTAAAAAATCGTGATTAGATATGCTCTTTTTATACATAATATTTTTGGCTTTATTTTTTTTTTAATGTATATGAAAAACGAGTGCTTAATTAATTCTGATTGATTTACGACAATTTTTGTCTTTAATTTTTTTGGGAGTAATTTTTATGGTAAAAATAAAAGCAGGTCTTATTCAGATGAGTCTAAAAGGAAATGTTGGGACCGACTCACCAAACATAATCAGACAAAATATGATCGATGCACACGCTGAGCTTATATCTAATGCAGCAGATAAGGGTGTTCAAGTTTTGGGTATGCAGGAATTTTTTAATGCACCTTATTTTCCAGCATCAGAAGATACAAGCTGGTATGGAACTGCTGAAAAAATACCAGATGGACCCACGATTTCGGCTATTCGCGAACTCGCCAAAAAATATGAGATGGTAATAGTTGCTCCTATTTATGAGCAAACTATGCCCGGAGTATATTACAATTCTGCAGCTGTTATTGATGCTGATGGTAGTTATCTCGGATCATTTAGAAAAGTCCACATTCCTCAGATTGTTGGATATAATGAAAAGCTCTTCTTCAAACCTGGGAACTTAGGTTATCCTGTTTTTGATACAGCATATTGTAAGGTGGGTGTCTATATATGTTATGATCGTCATTTTCCCGAAGGTTGGAGGGAGTTGGCATTAAATGGTGCAGAAGTCATCATAAACCCATCTGCAACTACTACTGGTCTAAGCGATCACATTTGGAAATTAGAACAGCCCGCTGCAGCAGTAGCAAATGGAGTATTTGTTGGTACAATCAACCGTGTTGGGCTTGAAGCTCCTTGGAATGTAGGTACATTCTATGGAACCAGTTATTTTACAAATCCACGTGGGGAAATATTATCTGAAGGTCCAAAAGATAATGATGCATTAATAATTGCTGATTTAGATCTAGCACAAATTAGGGAATCGCGAGAAGTTTGGCAGTTTTATAGAGATAGACGGCCAGAAACATATACATCATTGTCAAAAATATAAACAAATCTGTTTGCCAATGAAAATTAATAATAAAAGTCAAATTGAAAAACCTTTCTCTGATGGTTGTGCATTCATAGATGGAAACTATACTGCTATTGATGAGGCAAAAATTCCTATTTTGGATTGGGGGTTTATTAGATCAGACGCAACTTATGATGTGGTATCAAGCTGGAAAGGAAAATTTTTCCGTTTAGATGCACATCTTGAAAGATTTAGAAATTCTTTAGAACGGCTAAACCTACAACTACCTATTTCAGAAAAAGAAATGATTAATATACTCGCTAATTGCACATACAAAGCTGGCCTCCAAGATGCATATGTTGAAATGATTTGCACACGTGGACAACCGAAGTGGGGAAGCCGTGATCCAAGAAAATGTCAAAACGCATTTTATGCTTTTGCTGTTCCATATGTATGGATAGCAACACCTGAACAGCAAGAAGAGGGTCTTAACCTTCATATAAGTGACAAACAAAGGATATCTCCGATGTCTGTTGATCCCACTGTTAAAAATTACCATTGGCTTGATTTAGATACCGCTCTAATTGATGCCCTGGAAACTGGACATGATACTGTTTTGCTTACTGATTCTGAAGGAAACTTATGTGAAGGTCCTGGATTCAACATATTTGTTGTAAATAATAATAAAATATCTACGCCTAGATACGGAGTATTAGAAGGCATAACTCGTAAAACGGTAATAGATATGGCGGCTGAACTAGAACTTGAGCTATCTGAATGCAACGTCTCAAAAAATCAAATCGAAGCAGCTGATGAGGTATTTATTTCCACAACAGCAGGTGGAGTTATTGCTATTACCAAGGTTGATAAAAAGATTGTTGGAACAGGAAAGCCAGGTAAAATAACAAAGCTACTAAGCGAAACCTACTGGTCTTGGCATGAAAACGCTAAATATACTACGCCAATTTTAGACCTAGTCAGCTAGAAAAAATTTAAAAGACTAATCTGAGATATATCTAAAATTTATTATCTAATTGTAGTTTATTTCATAAGAGGAAAAAATAGGGAGAAAATCATGAAGTTTGGTATCGCATTTAAAGGAGAAATGGACGCACAAAGATCTATTGCAATAGCAAGACAAGTAGAATCTGCTGGTTTTGAGTATGCATGGTTTTTTGACTCTCATATTCTCTGGCGAGACTGTTACCCACAAATGGCTAGGATTTTAGATCATACACAAAAAATTATCACGGGCCCACTTGTAACAAATCCAAATGTAAGGGATTGGTCTGTTGCAGCAAGCACTTTTGCAACTCTTGCTACCGACAATCAAAATCGATTTGAATTAGCAGTTGGACGCGGGGATAGTTCGATGCGAGTTATGGGTAAAAGACCTTCCACATTAGACAAGATGGCAGAATATATTCATGCAGTCAAAGCAATGGTAAAAGGTGATGAAGTAAAGTATGGGGATTGCCCAGCACCAGTGAAATTTGAATGGGCAAATGGTTATGAAATGCCTGTATGGGTTGCTGCTTATGGTCCTAAAGCTCTAAAATGTGCTGGAGAGCATGGAGATGGTCTAGTAGTACAACTTGGGGATCCTAATCTCTGCAAATGGTTTTCTGAACAAGCCATTAAAGCTGGAAAAGATTCTGGAAAAGATATGTCAAATTTTAAAATCCTATCCTGTGCACCTGTATGGGTAGGTGACAAAGAAAAAGGTTATGAACAAACAAAATGGTTCCCTGCATTAGTCGGCAACCATGTTGCTGATGTTGTTGAAAAATATGGACAAGGTTCAGGTTTAGTCCCTGACAGTCTAACAAAATATATAGAACAACGACGTGGAGCAAATGCTGATGAAGGCTATAATTATAGTGAACATGCAGATAAGAACTCAGACAATAGTTATTATGTGTCAAAAGAAATTACCGAATCATTTTGCATACTTGGGCAACCTGATGAACATGTTGCCAAACTAAAAAAACTGGAAGATGCTGGTGTAGATCAATTTGTTATTTATTTGACCAACGGGGAAGAAGAAAGATTAATTGCTGAGTATGGTGACCATATACTGCCACACTTTAATTAATACTATCAGGATCTGGTTTACGCTGCATCTGAAATATTATAGGAGTTTTGAAGGTGAAAAATTTTAAGGTTAACAGCGATAGGCTCTGGGAAAGTCTCATGGAAATGGCCAAAATCGGTGAAACAGAGAAGGGGGGTGTTTGTCGTCTTGCCTTGACTGATGTGGATAAAAAAGCACGAGATCTTTTTGTTCAATGGTGTGAATCTTCAGGCTGTAAAGTGACTGTCGACGAAATGGGTAATATTTTTGGAAGACGTGAAGGAAAAAATAGTAATTTAGCTCCTGTAATGACTGGTAGCCATATTGATAGCCAGCCTACCGGAGGAAAATTTGACGGTATATACGGAGTACTTGCAGGACTCGAAGTCATCCGCACTTTAAATGACATGAATATAGAAACAGAAAGGTCCATTGAAGTATCTGCTTGGACAAATGAAGAGGGATCACGATTTGCACCTGCAATGATTGCCTCAGGAGTATTTGGAGGTATTTTTGACCTTGAATATGGATTGTCACGTGAAGATTCGGAAGGAAACAGCATAGGTGACGAGTTAAAAAGAATTGGTTATGCAGGTCCAGAAAAATGTGGGGGCCGTGAAATTTCAGCGTTCTTTGAGGCACATATTGAACAAGGTCCAATTCTAGAGTCTGAAGAAAAAACTATAGGAGTTGTTCAAGGTGTTCAAGGAATGCGTTGGTATGACATAGAAGTTACTGGCATGGAGAGTCACGCAGGTACTACTCCTATGGACCGGAGAAAAGATGCAATCGTGTGCGCAAGTCGGATGGTTGAAGCTCTAGACAAACTTGGAAATGACAATAAGCCAGATGCACGTACAACCTGTGGTGTATTTGAAATAAGCCCAGGTTCCCGTAATGTTATTCCGGGACATGTTAGTTTTACTGCAGATATTCGACACCCTGACTCTGAAATATTAGCTGATCTCGGTATAAAATATAAAGATACTTGTAAAAAAATTGCGGAAGAAATGGGCATAGAACTTAAATTTGATGAAATATGGTATTCACCCCCAGTAAAATTTGACTCGGCTTGTGTAAATGCTGTAGAGGGAGCAGCAAATTCACTTGGAATGAAAAATAGACCCATTACTTCTGGAGCAGGACATGATGCTGTTTATATATCTAATGTCGCCCCAGCTGGAATGATTTTCATTCCTTGCGAGGACGGAATTAGCCATAACGAAATTGAAGCGGCAACAAAGGAAGATATAGCAGCTGGATGTGATGTTCTTTTAAATGCAATGTTAGAACGGGCAAATTCAATCTAGAAAAAATTTATCTACTGTTTTGTATAACTTCAAATATTTTTTTGAATCTAAATTTAAAGAATAAAAATATTTTGAAGAAGGGAACTGGTTAACAGTTTTACTTTTTCTCTAATCCAGGCGATCGATGCTTGGTAATCTTCATCGTTACATGTTTCCCAGAGGTAGTCTTGGAGTATTTAGGCAGATTATCAGAGCTTGTACATGTGGGTATACACTCGATCTCTGCATCATAATTAGGTTGATGAAAAAAAAGTAAGGATGTTTTGCTCATATGAGACTTTGTTGAAGGTGGGTTAGCAACACGATGCATAGTTGAAACCCAACGGTCGTTAGTCCATTCTGCCATTAAGTCTCCAATATTTATTGAAAATGCATCCTTAACCCAAGGTACTGGTTCCCAGGAACCATCTCTTCTTTCCACCTCTAAGCCGCCAACATCACTATTGGTATTAACAATCGTTAGGCTGCCATAATCTGTATGTTGTCCTCCTCGCAACTGATTTTCTTTCGGCTTATGTTTTTGTCCCGGGTAATGTATTGCGCTAAAATTTGTTATATGTTTATCAATCTTATTTTCAAAAAAATCCTCTGATACATCCAAAGCAACAGCAAAAATTCTCATCAAGTCATTTGCCAACCTATTCATCTCAGAAAAATAAGATTCCCATATACTACGCATTCTATTTGGTTTATCTGGCCAATAGTTCGGAGCAAAATAACGTGCTCCCTCACTACCAAAATGATATTCATCATAGGGAACATCAAACGGACCTATACTAAAGCTTTCCTTTAGGTCAGAGGGTGTATCATTATCAAGACTGCTTGCAAGGCTCTCAGAACCCATAGGGGTATAACCTCTATAACGATCTGGTGGCATTTTTAGTGCCATTTTTTCCCACAAAGGTAACGAAAAATACTCAGCACTTGTCTTATACATTTCAGTTATGAGTGACTCAGGAACGCCGTGACCAGTTATAATTAGGAATCCTATATTTTTACATGCATCATCTACTGCCTTTGCTACTCTTTGCTTATCATATATATCCCCACTCAAAAATGGCGAAATATCTATAAGAGGCACGAGACCATTTTGCTCATTCATTAAAAATACCTTATGTTGAAAATAATTTAATTTATGTAAACAAATTCATATGGTCATTAAGGACGAGAAACTGATCTTGGTATTTTTAAATTACGAGCCCTCTCAACTGCTCCAAAAACTGGAGGAAAGGTTGGACGCTCAATAAAACGCCCTGCACCTTTATTTACCATTAATTCCTGTCCATCCCAAACTAAACGTCCCTGACTAATTGTCTTAGCGGCAACACCTTTAACTTTCATACCCTCATATATATTATGATCTATATTCTGATGATGAGTTTTAACAGAAATTGTACGGGAAGCATCAGGATCCCAAATCACTATATCAGCATCAGAACCAACTCTGATTGAACCTTTTCTGGGATAAATATTGAAAATTTGAGCTGCCTGAGCAGATGTCAATGCTACAAACTCATTAGCAGTTAGTTTACCTGTCTCAACACCCTGATCCCAAAATACTGACATTCTATCTTCAATTGCACCAGTTCCATTAGGTATCTTGGTAAAATCTTCTGCCCCCATAGCCTTTTGATCTGCACAAAAACAACAATGATCTGACGCCGTAGTTTGAAGAAAACCTGCCTGAATTCCTTCCCAAAGAGCTGCGTGGTGCTCTTTAGATCGAAATGGTGGGCTCATAACATGAGCTCGTGCAGCCTGAGCATCTTTTAGATAATGTACTGAGTCATCCACTACTAGATGTTGGACTAGACATTCCCCATACACTCTCTGACCATCGCGTCTTGCTCTCATTATTGGTTCAAGTGCATCTTTACATGATACATGAACTATATATATGGGTGCATTTAAAACTTGCGCTATACGGATTGCTCTATTTGCTGCCTCACCCTCAACTTCTGGAGGCCGTGACTGAACATGGCCCTCAGGTCCAGTAATTCCTTGCTTAAGCATTTCACGTTGGAGCATCCAGACTAAATCACCATTTTCCGCATGAACAGTACATAGAGCACCTAGCTCCTGACACCTAGCAAAACTTCGAAGTAATTTTTCATCGTCAAGCATGATAGCACCTTTATATGCCATAAAATGTTTAAAACTATTCACACCATGCTCACGTGTTAAAATACCCATATCTTCTTCGACTTGCTCATTCCAATTTGTGATTGCAACATGAAACGAATAGTCAGAAGGAGCTTTCTTGGCATTATCTGTCCATACCTTCCAAGCATCCATTGGTCTTACATCAGGATCTGGTATTACAAAATCAATTATCATAGTAGTGCCGCCAGCAAGGCCTGCTGAAGGTCCAGTAAAAAAATCATCAGATGTTACAGTCCCCATAAATGGCAACTCCATATGCGTATGAGGGTCTATTCCACCTGGAATTACTAACGTGCCACCTGCATCAATTATTTTGGTGCTAGCTGGAACCTCAAGATCCTCTCCTACAGCAGTAATTTTACCATCTACGCAATATACATCAGCACGTTTGGTGTCATCTGCATTGACAACAGTACCACCCCTAATTAGAAGCGTCATTTAACCCCTCCATCTTAATATTGCATCTCTCTAGATACTCTCAATTAATGATTGCCATAACATAATGGAACATTATCGTAGTAATTGCCATATAACCAGACTAGATAATAATCAAATCTATTTACAATTCTTTTAATATACTTTTTCAACATATATGAGTACTAATGTGACAAAACCTACTAAAAAAAAGTCCTTGCCGTTGTCAGGAATAAGAATTATTGATCTTGCAACGTTTGTTGCCGCCCCTTTTGCTGCAAGTGTTTTAAGTGAATTTGGTGCTGAAGTCATTAAAGTAGAAAAACCAAATACTGGTGACTCACTTAGAAAGTTCGGAACACCCACTCCACGTGGTGATGGATTGACTTGGTTAACTGAGGCAAGAAATAAACAATCAATCACACTAAACCTTCAAAAACCTGAAGGTCAGGAAATATTCAAAAAACTGGCGAAGACTGCAGATATTGTTTGTGAAAATTTTAGGCCAGGTACGCTTGAAAAATGGGGAATTGGTTGGGAAACACTCCACAAGATCAATCCGCAACTTATATTACTGAGAATCTCCGGTTATGGTCAAACTGGTCCATACAAAGATCGTCCAGCATTTGCAAGAATAGCACATGCTTTTGGTGCCCTAACTCATCTCACTGGAATGCCCGATGGCCCACCGCTGACTCCAGGTTCTACTTCTTTAGCTGACTATATTTCTGGTTTATATGGAGCAGTAGGAATTTTGCTGGCACTTAGAAACAGAGATGTCTCCGGAGAAGGACAAATGATTGATGTGGCTTTATATGAATCAGTTTTTCGTGTGCTTGATGAAATTGCAACTGCATATGCTTGGGATGGTAACATTCGCCCCAGACTTGGTTTACACACATCAAACGCTTGCCCCCATGGTCACTTCGAGACTGCTGACGGAAAATGGATTTCAATAGCCTGTACTAATGATAAAATGTTTGAAAGATTTACCGTTGTGATGAAGCGTCCAGAACTAAGCAATAAAGATCAGTATGCAAGCTACCTTACACGCATTGAGAAAGCAGACGATCTAAACTCTATTGTTGCAACATGGTTTAAAGGAATTAACCGAGAAGATGCTCTTTCACTCTGTCTTCAGGGTGGTGTACCAGTTTCACCAGTAAACTCTATAGCGGATGTATTTGAGGATCCACACTATAATGAAAGAGAAACTTTAATTAGTGTATATGAACCAACTCTTGATCAGGATATAGTGGTACCAGCCCCCTTACCTCGCCTTAGCTCCACCCCCGGTGAGATTCGAAATCTTGGTCCAACACTCGGAGACTCTAACAAAAAAATATTTGAAGAAGAGTTAAAATTAAGCCAAGCGGAAATAACAAGTTTGAGAAATCGCGGTATTATCTAATACAGACGAACGTTTTATTATTAAATCTTGTGGAAGTTTAATCTTACTCAGGAAAAAAACACTCATCAATGTATGCTGTTTGTGCCTGAATATCGGACCAACTACTTACCTGTACTTTAAGAGATACAAATCCGCCTGGTGGTAATCGCTTAGATATTTTTTTATAATTTTGGCTACCATCTATTGCAAGCGTTAAAGTCAAATTGCGTAAGCAAGGATTATGGCCCACAATAAGAATTGAATTGATCTTATTGTTTACTTTTTTAACTATATCGAGAACATTTTCGAAAGATACATTATATAGTTTTTTTTCAAATATAGTTTCTGCTTTAGGTGATAAATGTTCTAAAATTAATAAGCTCTGACGTGCCCTTTGAGCATGAGAGCATATAACTAAATCCCAGCTTAAACATTGCTTTAATAAACTTGTAGTTAAAAGATTAAGTTGATCTTTTCCTATATTCGTCAAACTACGTTCTAAATCGCCTTTATGATCTAAAGGATTAGCCTCACCATGACGTAAAAGGTATAAAGTTTTTTGTTTCATAAAAAATTTCTATGTCCCATAGATTGCAATAGCATAATAGATATACAAAACTATATATTACATTGCCTGTCAAAAATTAGGAGTAATCATTATGAAAGTTGTTAACGCTAACTCGAATAACAAATACGAAGTAGGACTATCAAAAAATCCGGCTAATTATACTGCGTTAACACCTTTAGTTTTTTTAAACCGAGCTGCCCATGTTTATCCAGATAGATTAGCTTGGATACATGGAGAACGAACAGCTACTTATAGTGAATTTTACACTAGATGTAGAAAATTAGCCTCAGCTCTAGATGGTATAGGTGTAAAAACTGGTAATACAGTAGCTATTATGTCTCCAAATACTCCAGCAATGCTAGAAGCACACTATGGTATACCTATGACTGGAGCAGTGATTAATGCTCTTAATTTCCGCCTAGATGCAGAAACTATAGCTTTTACATTAGATCATGGTGAAGCCTCAGTTTTATTGACCGATTGTTCTTTCTCAACAGTAATTAAGAAGGCTCTAGAAATATGTAAAGTAAAGCCAATAGTGATTGATATCAATGATGCTCCATCAGAAGGTGGTGAGTTCTTAGGACAAGTTGAATACGAAGATTTTATAGCATCAGGGAGTCCAGATTTTAACTGGAAATGGCCAGAAGATGAATGGGATGCAATAGCACTAAACTATACTTCTGGCACTACTGGGAATCCTAAAGGTGTTGTTTTCCATCACCGTGGAGCTTACCTGAACTCCATAGGTAATTCTATGGCATGGCAAATGACCGACAAACCAGTCTACCTATGGACCCTACCTATGTTCCATTGTAATGGATGGTGCTTTACTTGGGCTATAGCTCTTCATGCGGGCACCCATGTATGTCTTAGAAAAGTTGAGGCTAAATATATTTATGAGGCTTTGGAAAAAAATAAAATCTCCCATTTCTGTGGTGCACCTATAGTCTTAAATATGATCAATAATGCTTTACCTGATGAAAAGAGACCCTTTAATCAAATCGTCAATGTTATGACGGCAGCAGCACCGCCACCACCAGCTGTTCTTGAGGCAATGGAAGCAACTGGGTTTAGGGTAACTCATGTCTATGGATTAACAGAAGTATATGGACCTGTAACCGTTTGTGCCTGGCACGAAGAATGGGATATGCTTCCTCCAGCTGAACGAGCAAGAAAAAAAGCAAGACAAGGTGTCGCATATAATACGCTTGAAGGTCTAACAGTAGCAGATTCCAAATCTCTCTACGAAACACCAAATGACGGAGAAACAATCGGGGAAGTATTAATGAGGGGTAACACTGTTATGAAAGGATACCTTAAAAACCCTGAAGCAACAGAAGAAGCTTTTGCAGGTGGTTGGTTTCATACTGGCGATCTTGGTGTTATGGAACAGGATGGTTATATTGCTTTAAAAGATAGAGCTAAGGATATTATTATATCTGGAGGTGAAAACATTAGCACTATAGAGGTTGAAGGTATTCTTTATAAACATCCAGCGGTTTTAGAAGCTGCCGTTGTTGCAAAAGAAGATCCCAAGTGGGGAGAAACACCATGTGCGTTTGTCACTCTTAAAGAAGGTGTTAAAGCAACACCAGAAGAATTAATGTCTTTTTGTCGTGAAAGTATGGCTCATTATAAAACACCTAAACATATTATACTTGGCTCCCTCCCAAAAACTTCAACTGGAAAAGTACAAAAGTTTGTTTTAAGAGAAAAAACTAAAGAAATTTTATAGATTTTGGTTTTTTTACTCAACTTTAGTTGAGCCCTAGCCATCCTATCAAAAATGGTTGTAGCCATATTTTCATTTGATTAATGGACTTATCTGCAAGTTTTCTTTGTAATTTTGCTGGCTGTGCGCCCGGTAAATCTAATTGTGGAGCACCACGTTCCGAAGTAATCCAATACTCCATAGTTTCTTTTGTGATCTCTGGATGAAATTGGATTCCATAAACATTATGTCCCAATCTAAAAGCTTGATTTGGAAAAATATCGTTAGTTGCTAGCAATATTGACTCTTTTGGTAATTCAAAACCTTCTCTGTGCCATTGATAAAATAAAGACTCATCTGGAAATAATTTTTTTCCAGGTGGAAGTGCGCGAACTGTATGAAAACCTATTTCTCTTAAACCATCTGGATGAGGACCAACACGGCAACCATAACTTGCTGCAATCATTTGTGCACCTAGGCAAACACCTAACACTGGAGCATCGCTTTTTGCTTGCTCACCAACCCATTGAATTTCTTTAGATAAATAACCTATATGACTTTCTTCTGAAAGTAGTTGAGGTCCACCAAATATTACAGTTGCAGAAAATCCCTCTGGATGTCCGTTTTGTAACGATGGTAGATTATCCCCTATCATCGGACAACAAATTTCTGTATCAAAACCCAAAGAATTTAGCTCAGTTTCAATATTACCAGGGTTAGCAGCCTCAGAATGAGTGATAAATAAAATTTTATTCAAATTTAACAGCTCCTAGACCTATAATATGTAATAATATGTAAATTAAAAACTATTGTTGTTTATACATTGAATATGTTTATAGAAAAATATTAATTAATCTACTAATGAAGGTCCTTAACCTACCGTATTAAGACGTAGATAAAGAGATGCTAAATTTTTTATTTTCTTTATGAAAAATTCTTTTTGGCAGAATGACATAATATAGCCCATACTAGACAAATTAAGAAAGGGGCAAAAGTGCATCATCTTTACCTAATAGTATTAGGTTTATTTGCCTTACTTCTACTAGCTGGGCTTTTATTACCAATTGCAAAAAAATTGAATTTCCCTTTTACGGTACTTTTGGCAGCTGCCGGCGTTGGGCTTGGAATTATAACTCTATTTATTGAACAGCCAGATGGTGGAGGAATAGCAGGGGATTTTATTTTATCTATTCAAAACTTGGGGATTACTTCAGAAGCCGTATTTTTCCTTTTTTTGCCTGCACTTATCTTCGAATCTGCAATGAGTATCAATATACGCCATTTATTCAAGGATATAGGACCGATACTTATGCTTGCAGTTGTTGGTCTTCTTATATCAACTTTTGCCATAGGATTTGCACTTGATGCAATATCAGGAATGGGTTTTGTAGCTTGTTTGCTCCTAGGGGCGATTGTTTCAGCAACCGACCCTGTAGCAGTGGTGGCAATTTTTAAAGATCTCGGAGCACCAAAACGTCTTACTATATTAGTAGAGGGTGAAAGCTTGTTTAATGATGCAACTGCTATTGTATTATTTACAATTCTTGCAGGGGTTGTAATTGCAGGATCTGAAGCGTCAGCAGGTGGTGCAGCCATAGATTTTATTCGTGTATTTTTTGGGGGAATTGCAGTCGGTCTTATAGCATCAAGGGCTGTTGCTTGGATTATAGGACTCATGCGCAATATGCCACTTGTTGAAATTACAATGACTGTTGTTCTTGCCTATCTATCGTTTCTAATTGCAGAACATTATCTTCATGTTTCTGGAGTAATGGCTGTAGTCACTGCAGGTTTAGTAATGGGTTCCTACGGTCGAACCAAAATTTCTCCTAAAACTTGGCATGCCCTGCACGAAACTTGGGAACAGTTAGGGTTTTGGGCCAATTCCCTCATTTTTTTCCTTGTTGGCATTCTTGTTCCTGCGGTATTAAAAGATTTTACAGTAACTCAAGCTATATGGTTAGTAGTGCTTCTTGCTACTGCTTTTTCTGCAAGAGCTATAGTACTTTACTGCCTTCTCCCCATAATGATTCGTTATGGCTTGGGACATCATGTTTCAAATGCCTTTAGAACAATCATGTTTTGGGGTGGACTCCGGGGGGCAGTATCTCTGGCTCTTGCATTGGTAATTATGGAAACTGCTGGTGTTGATAATGAGATTAAGCAATTTATTGTTGTATTAGTGACTTGCTTTGTACTGTTTACATTATTTGTAAATGCAACAACAATCCGATTTATTATGGCCATGTTTGGATTAGACAAATTATCAAATGCAGATTTACTAATCCGAAACCGAGTAATGTCTCTATCTTTAGCAAACGTCCGTGAAGAAATGAAATCATTTGGACGATCGCAAGGAATTGAACCAAAAATAACAGAAAATTTCTTATCTGAATTTGACCTTCGCCTTCATGATAATGCAGTGTCAGCCCATAAAGTAAGCTCCTTAAATGATTCTCAATTAAAAAAAATAGGCCTAGCTATACTGATTAATCGAGAACGGCAAATTTGTTATGAACAATTTAGTGAGGGTTTTACTTCAGATAGAATAACACGTGCTGTGCTTGTAAATATTGATACCTTAGAAGACTCAATCAAAACATATGGTCATCGTGGATATATGATTGGAGTATGTGAAAAATTAGAATTTGATGTACTCTTTCGCATTGCCATAAAACTTCAAAGATCTGCTGGATACTCTAAGATGCTAGCCGATAGAATATCAGAACGCTTTGAAATTCTTATGGCATCACAAAGTAATCTTGCTAAACTAGAAGTCTATGCAAATAGTAAAATTCCTGAATTACTTGGAGAGGAATTGACACAAAAAATATCAGATATACTAACAGACCGCATAAAACTTACAAATCAAGCTTTGGATGCGTTAAAGCTTCAATATCCAGAATATTTTCAAACTATCCAAAGAGTTCATCTTGGAAGAACTGCCCTACGTCTTGAAGATCAAAACTACGAGCGAATGTACAAAGATCAACTTATTGGCCAAGATATATATAACAGTCTTATTTCTGATTTAGATGTACGTCAAAATTCTCTTGAGAATTTACCCCAACTTGATCTTGGCCTTGATCCTGAGCACCTAGTCTCAAAGGTACCCTTTCTATCTGACCTTGAAGCAGAGAAAATTAAGGATATTGTATCACTTCTTAAACCACAGCTGGTTTTACCAGGGGAAAAGGTTTGTAAAAAAGGTGATGTTGGTGATTGTATGTATTTTATTTCTACAGGGGCTGTAGAGGTAACTCTTGAAAACCAACCTGTAAGATTAGGAAGTGGTGAATTCTTTGGCGAAATTTCTCTTGTACGTTCCATCCCGCGTATCGCAGATGTATCTGCACTTACCTATTGTCAGGTCTTGATTTTATATACAAAAGATTTCAAACCCCTGATGAAGACGATTCCTAATTTAGAAGATACAATCCAGCGTATTGCCAATGAAAGGCTAAATTCAAATAGGTAAGAAATTTATCTTTCCTCTTAAACTAAAAATAAAATTGGACTATCTATAGCTTGGCCCATGCACCCACCCAACCACAACTTGTCTTTCTCCACTTGTTATCGCAGTTACCCTATGGAGCCAATATGCAGGAAATAAAATTAAAGTCCCACGTTTTCGAATATCTTTTTTCTCGACAGATACATTGTGAAATTCAAGATCACCACCTTCATAATCGTCAGGATTCGATAACTGGATTGAAAACCCAAGCTTTCTTGATGCATTTTGGGCCTGTCCCATATCCATATGCCAATCAATATGATCTTTATTTGTAGCTTGATAACGCATGACATAAGGAAGATCATCATTTACAAATCCTCCAAGGTCAAACCTCCACGCCTGAGCATTGATATTGCAACACTCAAACATAATCTTGTTGAGTGGCCAACCGCTTTGCTGATCAATAGGTAAGCGCTGTTCAGTACATTTCCTAGCATCATTATTTACAGACCCGGTTCCAGCTACACTGTACCCACCTACACCACCTGCTTGCCAAGCATCTTGGTTGATAGATTTAATGATTTGGTCACAATCTTTTTCTGAAAAATGTACATAGTTATAAACCATTCCAACATTTGGATTTCTAATAGGCAGTGCAGGCAGTACTATCATTTTATCTCCCCCAATAAGTTGGCATTATATGTTAATCCAAGTTTCTTAAGACCACTGAGTTTGCTAATATTTTCGAACAATAATTTTTTTCTATATCCTATTATCTTTTTCCATGCCAACATTATACTTTTATAACAAATAACCATAACTTGCAGAATTTTGCCTTAAAAAATTAGGTTTTATTAATAAACCTCCTGTTATACATCTCAAGTGTGATTCTCTAAATTGAGGAAAAAAATAACCAAACGATGCTTTTATAGGAATTAAATGATTTACGATACACCAAAATATACGCCAGGCGGTGATAGATATTTAGAAATGGAGCTTGGTAATGAGCTCAACTTTGATCTTAATTTTATAGTACATTCTCTCACGAAAAGTATAAGAGATTTCAAAATAGATGGTATTTTAGAACTCCTACCAAACATGGCTTCAATAGTTATAGCTTATGATCCCGACAAGATTAAGTTTTCAGACCTTACAACTCAATGTACGAAAATATATAATGATTTGGGATCACTTGAAAGCATAGAACTTCTCAGCCCTGTCTACTCAATCCCTGTATTGTATTTTGATCACCAAACACGGGCTTGTTGGGAAGATTATTGCGAGAAAATTCAAAAAAAAACCTATGACCCTGATCTTATGGTTGAACTTAATCAACTTAACGATCGGGCACAATTAAAACGAATTCATAGTGGAACAGAATATTGGGTTGCAGCTTTAGGTTTTTACCCTGGTCTCGCATCACTTATATCTTTAGATCCTAGGTGCAGGATGACAGCACCAAAATATAACCCTCCACGAACTTGGACTCCTAAAGGTACTATTGGATATGGTGGTTCTGTTACCTGCGTATACCCTGACAACACCCCAGGTGGGTATCAGATTATTGGTCATACACCCGCTCCAGTCTGTGACTTGAAACAACAATTACCAGCATTCAAGAAAGATATTGCATTACTTAGGCCTGGAGATCGCGTAAGATTCATTCCGATTGAACTTGATGAATATAAATATATAGAGCAACTTGTTGAAGAAGGATCATACAATCACATTATTGCAAAATACTCAAAATTTTCTATTAGTGAATATCATAAATGGCTTAAAACTCTTGATTTTGAAGCAACCTTTTAAAAGAGATAAAAATGTTTGAAATCATAAGGGCAGGACTTGAAACCTCAGTTCAAGATTTTCCAGGGCGTTGGGGACATTGGGAACAAGGTTTTCCCCCATCAGGTCCATTTGATATGTGGTCATTCAGACTTGCCAACTTATTAGTAGGAAATTCACCACAAGCTGCTGGACTAGAATGTCAATTTTCTGGACCTCAAATTCGATTTCATACAAATATGACAATAGCACTTACTGGGGGTGTTTTTAACGCTCATCTTGATGGCGAACCAATGCCTCAATGGCAAAGTATCGACGTTAAAGCAGGACAAGAGTTATTTACAGGCTTTGCCCAAAAAGGGGCCAGAGGTTATCTAGCATTTACTGGAGGTATTGATGCTCCAGTTGTTTTAGGATCACGCTCTACTTTTCACCTTGCAGGAATTGGAGGCATTAATGGTCATGCTCTAAAGGATGGTATGAAAATATCTACCCTTGAAGGAAAACAAATATCTAAACGTCGGGTCCTAGAAAAATTTCAACCTGAATTCCCAAAAAATAATATTTGGAATATTGAGGTAGTTCTGGGACCAAACGACAGTTGGATAAATGAAGATGGGCATAAGACTTTTCTTAATAGTGACTGGACTCTTCAAACACGATCCAATCGTACAGGATATAGGCTTACAGGTCCTGAAATAACATTTTCTGAAAAAGCAAGAAACAAAGGACCCGAGCATGGCGAACATCCATCTAATATACTTGACCACGGGTATCCTGTAGGTTCCGTAAACCTTTGCGGACAAACACCAATAATCTTAGTTAATGATGGACCAAGTGCAGGAGGATTCATTAACCCCTGGACTGTTCCATCTGCAGCCTTTTGGAAACTGGCTCAGTCTAGACCAAACGATACATTTAGATTCTCAGCAATAAATGTAGACGAGGCACAAAATTTGCGTAAAAAAATTGACACTATATGCACTGAACAAAGTATCTGTTAGTTGCTTTTGATAAAATTATATAATTTAATTAGTTAAAGAAATCACACGAATTGACTCTGATATTAGGAGGAATTGTTGTGCAAAATAAAGAGCTTGATATGGAACTTCTTCCCTATCCATTGCCTCCATGGAAACACCGATTTAGAACACTCAGTGTATTTTGCGAAGTGGAAGAATCAATAATAGGTGCAAGAGTACCAAAGCCACTAAAACTAGAGTCCAATATTGTTCAAATAACTGTAATGCATTTTGAAAGCTCTATCCCAACTAGGCCTTATTATGATAGTGCTGTGATCGCCCAAGTTAGTTATGATAATAAAGTCGGTGGACATTGGATACATGCCTTTACAAGCACAGACCAGGTTTGTGCTGGAACACGAGAGATTTGGGGCTTCCAGATGAAACTTGCTGCTATGGAATTACATATTGACAAAAATAGAATATGGGGGTTTACAGAACGTCTAGGTCGGAAAATAATTAATATTGATATGTCAATCACAAATGAAGCATTTGAACCAATTAGAACATTTCCGAGGCTATTTATAAAAGCACTTCCTGATGCGGACAAACCAAATACCAGAGAGAGACAAGTTATCCAATTACCTGCCGAAACAAATATCACTGAAACTGTTTGGGGCATGGCTGAAGTGAGCTTCGAAGAAAGTGTTGAGGATCCGATATATCTACTGAAACCGAAAAGAATAATCGGTGCAAGCTTAGTCTCGGGTAATCAAATACTACCGTGGGGGGTCGTATTAAGTTAAACAACATTGTATGATCAAATTTAACTTATATAAATAGTGAGAGTTTTAGAGTTGAAGGAACCTATTAGTAATCATATTGCCAGCAAACATGGCTTCTTTATGAATTCATCTAAAAATGAGCTCAATAATTTCGCTCAAGTTCTAGATGCATCTTCTGCTAAAAAACTTGTTATTGATGATTCAGAACTTCTTTTGAAAGGTGATTTTTCACGTGTTGGAAGTGACTTAATTATTATTGGTCCAGACGGTAATAAGATTATAGTCATAGGATATTTTCTTAACTCTTCACCACCAGAACTTGCAACTTCTGGGGGTTCAGTTTTAGCACCAGACTTAGTAGAATTGCTTGCAGGAAGTCGAACACCTAGTCAATATTCACAACTAGATGAAGATTTGGGATCTGATGAACCAATAGGTGTTGTTGAGACAGCAGTTGGAGAAGTTACAGTTACGCGTGTAACAGGAGAACAGAATACCCTTAACAAAGGTTCACCTGTGTTTCAAGGCGATATAGTTGAAACCTCTACAGATAGTGCTTTAGGTATAACCTTTGCTGATAGTTCCACTTTCTCCCTAGGAGACGAAGGACGAATTGTTCTGGATGAGATGATCTATGACCCAGTCACTCAAGAGGGGTCATCTGTTTTTTCTGTTGTTCAGGGCGTCTTTCTTTTTGTAAGCGGTGAAATAGCAGCCGAAAACCCCGATGGTATGGTTGTGAGAACTCCTGTTGCAACCCTAGGTATACGTGGAACAAAGGTTGCAGGAAAAGCAGCACAAGAGGGTGACTTAAATACCATTACTCTAATGCCTGATGCAGATGGATCTGTTGGTCAAATTGTAGTTTCAAACCCTAGTGGAAGTGTTACGCTTCAATCAGCTTTTCAAACAACTGCCGTTTCCTCAACTTTCCTTGCACCAAGTCAAGCCATCACACTCTCAGGAAAACAGGCTGGAGCACTTTTTGGAAGTGTAGACCGTGTTCTTCAAAGCCAACAACCTGTTAATACGAATAATACAGATGATAACCGTGATTCTGACGATAACTCAAGTGGGCAACAAGATAGCCCGACAAACACCGCAGCAGAAGGACCCATAGAAGAATCCGCCACCTTGGAGTCTGGGCCAGAGGGTGAATTTGGGCCCGAAGGGCCAGAGGGTGAATTTGGGCCCGAAGGGCCAGAGGGTGAATTTGGGCCCGAA
>MDTE01059915.1_pt1 | contig 75397 bp, 60 predicted proteins | sample 811231 | NCBI WGS metagenome assembly MDTE01 (sample SAMN05326651, study PRJNA326480) | marine metagenome | isolation source: seawater | place: Indian Ocean: Red Sea | collected 2010
GGAAATAAGCCGAACGGAGTTTCCCATGTATCTCAGTAGTAGCTCGGGCGGGGTTCTGATTACCAAGCTTGACCAACTCTTGAACTGGAACCGCAAGAATTCCTTGTGGTATCTCCTTTTTGGCCTCGCCTGTTGCGCCATCGAGCTGATGCAAACAGGAGGGCCCCGTACAGACGTCGATCGATTCGGAGCCGTGTTCCGGGCTACACCTCGCCAGAGCGACCTTATCATTGTCGCCGGTACGCTGACCTACAAAATGGCACACCGCACCAAGCTCCTCTACGAACAGATGGCTGAGCCTCGCTACGTCATCTCGATGGGCTCCTGTTCCAACTGTGGTGGCCTGTTTCAGCTCTCCTACTCCGTCGTGAAAGGCGTGGATAAGATCATTCCAGTTGATGTCTACGTCCCTGGTTGCCCACCCCGGCCCGAGGCTCTGACCGACGGTTTGATGGAGCTCCAGAAAAAGATCTCGACGGAACACCGAATCGCAGACAAGATCCAACGGACCTTCTCTTCCTAAGCGGCACGCACATCGTTGCGCTCCCGTCGAAGTAGGGACAGGAATATCCGTCTATTTATTGTCGTTTATCCTGGATAGTATCCAGGGTGGAGATCATCATGCCCAGACTCATACTTCTTATCTTTGGACTGACCCTCGGCTGGAGCCAATTTGCTCTGAGTCAAGAGAAGCAAGGTCCAAGAGACTGCAAAACCTCGTTCAGCTGCGAGAAATACGGCCAATGTACTCTGAAGGGTGAGCGCTGTGTTGCGACATCCGACGAGGAATGTAAGCCATCAAAATTCTGCAAGTTGAAAGCCATGTGTGTGGCCAAAGACGGGCAATGTGTGGTTGGCCGCGATGAAGACTGTCGGCGTCTTGAAGCCTGTTCGATGGGCGGGGTATGTAGCGCAAAAGATGGAGCCTGTATCGCCAAGACAGACGCCGATTGCCACCAGTCTCAGATCTGTAAGGAGCGCTCCTGGTGTACCGCATTAGGAGGAAGTTGTGTCGCCGATCCCCACGAATTCTGCTCTCGCTGGGCTGGCTGCCGAAATAGCGGAAAATGTACCATGTTGGGTACCGACTGCGTGGCCGGGTCCGACCACGACTGCAAGGCCTCAAGAGTATGCCCCGACTTTGGGCGATGTACCGCGAAGAAAGGGGAATGCGTTGCCAATAAAAAGAAGGATTGTGACGCCTCTCGTACGTGTCGAAACGATGGCCGCTGCACTCCCAGAGGGGGCAAATGTATCGCGACCTCTACCGCGGACTGTAAAAAGTCCGAAGTAAGCTGCAAGAAGCTGGGGCAGTGCACACTTCGAAACGGTGTCTGCGCCAAACGATAAGCCCGTCAACAAACCTCGTTCCCACGAGAGGTGTTGGTGAATCCGTCTATCGGGCACCTATTTTGTAGTGTTCGATACGGGCCCTGGATTCGGTTGCCGAACCACTGAAATCCATCTCATCGTAGACCACATAAATATCGTCACCAACGGTCTGGGTCATCACCCGAAAGGCTGGATCACCGCTATTCACCTGAATTGTCTCCAATTCGGTCCAATAGGCATCAAAGATGGTAATGAAACTAGGACCCAATTCCTGAGAGATACCTCGAGTACCATGCTCTCCTTCAAAATTCTCCATGGTATAGCCGACAATCCAAAGCTGATGTTTGGCATTGAAGCTCGGACCTACAGGAAAGTAGGTGTCGAGCTCTCGTTCAACGATCGTCTGGGTAGATCCAGAGATGAGCTTTAAATCCATATCGGTTGCGAAGGTGTGAATTCCAACGCGCGCAGAATTTCCATAGTCACGGTTTGTGCTGAAGCTCTGTAGATGGTCCTGGCTGGCACCCATCTGGCCCTTGGGAACAAAGAGGATAGACGTTCCCGTTACGAAGCTGCCCGATTCCGGTTTCACAAACGCCGAACTCTCTACCTCTCCGTTTTCGCCAAGCTTATAGATTACCGCTTGCCATGAGCTCGGATCGTTTGGGATCACCTGGGAAAAGAACTGGGCGTAGAGAGCCGTACCGTCACTACAAAACCCCATATCCTCGTGTCGCTCTTCCATTCCATTGGGGTTGCCCAGATACACGGGCCCAGAAATATACGAGAAGTCCAAGTCGAACTCGACAATAGCCGCCTGGGAATCTCCTTTCTTTATTGCCACCATGAAAATGGAATCCCCCACAAGGACAAGCTTATGGTCGCCCAGATCGCCTTTCCAATCGATGGGGTCGGCGGAATCCACATTGATGGCGAATGTTTCCCCCTTATCCGGAGTCAGCTCCCGATCAAAAGTCTGATAGAAGAGGTGTTTTCCATTCGTTAAAGAGTCGGGCTGTGCGATCTGGTAGGTGGTAATCACCGTATCGTCCGTAACCAACACATTGGCGAATAAGCCTCGTCCCTGGGCATTGAGGGTTCGAGGTTCACCAGCGAGGCTGAATGACCAGTCAGCAATTACAGTATCCTTAGACCCGTTATCTACGGACGGCTCCTCTCCACCACAGGCCCATAGCCCAAGCATCATACATACGACCGATATACGGGATACCACTGTCACTTTCGGTTCGTGTCCCACCAATACGGCTCAGGGAATCAGTTTATCCTTGAAGCAGGCGGAATACCCTTCAAGTTCCGGCCCGTAGGTGTAACAACTCTGGCCTTCTGGGCAGGTGCTATCGTCCCCTTCCGTACACATATCGGCACAGACGTATGCTGTATTTCCCGGAGTAGGAAGACACTTCGCCTCGCCTTTACAGATCTGGTCATGGGTACATTGGCCAGGGCCTACGTTCATCTCGTCAATGACGGCATTCAAAATGGTCTGGGCCGCATCGGAGTGGCCTTCAAAGACAATCACACCCGATTCATTACTGATGATGGACGTTTCCTTTTGACCGTATACTCCGGTCACCTGATCACCATCGTACAACACCCGCATCTTCAGATTATGAAGTTCTTTAAATTGCTTGCAATAGGCCGGATTCGGGACCTGGAAGTTTCCATCCGCCAGAAGTATCACCCAGGCTTCAAGTCCATCCTCGTAGTAGGGAGCAAAGAGGTCATCCATCGAACTGATGAAGTTACGGCAAGCGCCTCACCAGCCCGCCAGCAGGTTGAAAAAGCCTGCCGGCGCTCCGCATAGTTCATGGAGTTGAACCGGATTCCCATCACAGTCGTACACTGTTCGGTCGGTCAACGTATTATAGGGATGGGTTCCAAATGGAGCTAGTGGGGGGCAGGTGTTCAACGCACATTGCCCCACATTCGTACAGTCATAGCCCACACCGCAGGTGCCACAGTCTATGCCATATTCATCGTCTCCACAGACTCGACTGGCGCAGGTCTCCGGTTCTCCAGGACAACCGGCTTCGCTCAACCTTGAGCTGAAGATCTCGCCGCCAAGGGCAAGGTCATTCAGGTTGATCTCAATACTCTCTTCGCCTTTGGTAAAGGTGGCCTGTCCCATAAGCGATAGCGCGTTCGCGTTCACGCAGGTCAGGTCCTCCTCTGCGGTCACGACCTGCGGGCCAACCATCGCCGCCGCAGATTCCGCGCTATCGAGCACAAAGCTTCCAAAGGAATCCTCGACTCCTGAGAGTCCGCAGGACGCTTCCAGCTCAAAGCTACCGTCGGTCAGCGCCCAGTTACCATCGGCGCTTTCTAACGTCAGATCCAGAGCGCAGCCCTCGGCACGTTCGAAGTGGAGTTGTATCTGCGTAATGCAACCTTCTTCAATCTGATGCTCGGCTACGCCCGAAAGATTTCCGTCTGCATAGTCTACGGTTCCGAGTGATGTCTCGATAACCCCTATAGAGGCTCCAACACAATCATCGGCCGTGAGCTGTGGCTCTGCTTCAGGCTCTGTAGAGCATCCCATCACCGTCCCAAAGAACAGGAATGACAACGCTGCACATAGGAAAATGTGCGGTTTTTTACTACAAGTAGCCATCTACCTCTGAAGTGTTGCGAATCCCAACCCGTCCACTATACATTGGTAGAGATGACAATGCCACCTCCGTACGGGTCTACTGTAATGCGAAGCATTTATCCAATCCTGATCCTCTCTTTAATCGTAGCATGCGGAGGCGATGGGAAAACCAACGCGGATATTGTCACGGATACGGGAGCCAATCTTCCCGATTCCGATCCCCCAATCGACACCAACACCTCCGACGGGGGCGACTCCCTCGACTCCTCGGAAGGCGATGAGGGCACAACTCTCCCCCCAGAAATAGCCGTAACTGTCTTTGTTCTTCTCGATGATGTCCCCACAGAAGACATCACCGTTATGCAAGGTGGTAATCCTACACGATGGGCCACGGATGCAGAGGGAAAAGTCATCACGCAGGTGGACACTTCGGTTCCAGGGGACCTCTTCCTGATGGCGATACACCCCGACGCGCGCGTCCTTGGTGATTTTGTCTACCCAAATACAACCGAGCTGACGATTTCTCTGGTCTCCTTCGATACCAGCGATAATCCCGACTATATCTTTAAAGATCCTGGGGTGCCCTGGGAGAGCCATGTGATCGAAAAATGTGCACACTGCCATCTTACCATCGCCGACACCTGGTATGACACGGCGCACCGAACTTCCGCCAAAAACCCGATCCTTCACGACATCTATTCCGGCACCGCCAAAGCCTTCGACACAGAGTCCCTATGCCTGGAACGCGGTGGTTCCTGGGTCGAAGGTAAAGAGCCCGGAACGGGTGCGGCGATCATGCACTGCCAGGTGTCCACGACGGTCACGGGGCTCACTGCGATTTCGAGCCCTGGCTCCAACGGAAATTGCGCCGATTGTCATGCCCCGGGTATCGACGGCGAGATCGGCCAGCGCGATCTTCTCGACGCAGAAGGCTATGGCTACGAATACGGTGTGCATTGCGAGGTCTGCCACCATGTGGAGTCCGTAGATCTGGCTGGAGGGCCCGGTGTCTCAGGTTCCCTGAAGATTCTACGGCCGAGCGAGCCTGCCCCCTATCCTGGAATGGGCGAGTTCTTCCCTCTGACCTTCTGTCCCGACGAGGATGTACCCAATCTCTATATGGGCTGTGTTCCGCGCGGGCATTTTCGAGAGTCCGTATTCTGCGCTGGCTGCCACGAGCTCAACCAGCCATCCTTCGTACCCGAAGCTCCCGTGGACGAGGCCCGCTGGCCTGATGGAAAGATACCGGTCCACACCACCTATACGGAATGGGGCGGCAGTTCGGTAGCCGAGTTTATGTCGTGTCAGGCCTGCCATATGCCGTCCGCCGATGCGGAGGTTACCAACACAGCTGACCTTCAATTTTTCGGCGAAGCCAATACAGGGGTAACCGGTGGATGGCCACGACCGCCCGGTAATGTACGTCTCCATACCTGGTCTGGCCCTCGCAGTCTGGAGGCTTATAAGCTCGCGTCCCCTCTCAACATCGCCATCGAGAAATCTTCGGACGACGATCAGATCAGCGCAGCCGTTACCGTCTCGAACTCGGGTGCTGGCCATGCAATGCCCACCGGAGAACCCCTGCGATCTCTTATTCTATGGGTAGAAGCATTCTGTGGAACCGACAAGCTCCAGGCGGTAGCGGGCGATGCGATTCCTGATTTCGGCGGTTCTGTCGCATCAAAGTCCAGCGATGAAGATTGGTCTCTATGGCCTAAAGCCGCATCGGGAATGATCGTTACAGTCGTTTCCGCCACGGGCGAATTCCACGACTACGAAGGCTACGGTCCCTTCGGAGATGGAACCTTCAGCGCGGCAGAGAAGGGAATGCCCATCGAGCATGTTGTGGGCTCTGTCACCGTCGTATCCGTGAGCAGCGAAGGTCTGGTCACCTTCGACCAGGCCCTTCCCGAGGGCGACAAAGCCTATCTTTTGCGTAGCCTTCCGACGGACGAAGGCGCTGTGCCCATGACCCTCGCCGGCCATTCCGGCTTTGCTTTTGCCCGCGTGCTTACTGCTCCATCGGGTCTTCGAATGGTGCCTCATTTTGTCGCCAATGACGTGGCGAGTGACAACCGTATAGGGCCACAGAAGAACTGGACCTCGAACCATGTCTTCCAGGCCACCTGCGACGAGCCGACAATATCAGCGACTCTCATCAACCGAGCCTATCCGTATTGGTTGGCCCAGGAGCGCGGCTGGGATATGCGAGACGCGATCATAGCCAATACGACGGAATAACCGCCGTATTGGCTATGCGCGAATCCGTCTTCCAGAGGAAGCTCTACCGTAACGAGGTAGCGAACTACTCTGTCTCGCAGAACACGACCATGTAGGAGATGCGGCCCGCTGCGATGGTACCACTGACCGAGCCGGTGTCGCCCGGGATACCATTAAAGATGGTCGAGCAGTCGAGACCGTCCGCCTCCACGCTCACCGATATAACGCCCGTGTCCACGTTGAAGAACCCTGCCATTCCGGCGTCGGTGGTGGTGGTCGCCTCGTCAGCAAAGATTCCATCGCCATCCGCTATCTCTTGCAAGGTGTTGTAGTACTTCGGTCCCTGTGATGCAGTACCCTCAACCAAGGTTACCGTAGCCCCACTCAAGTTAGAACGAACGCCTTCATCATCGGCGGGTCCCCATGCGACAATGCCCGCGTGGCCCTTCTCGGGATCGGGTTCGGCCCCCAGAGAGGCTGTCACCGCAGCAACGATATCGGACTTCGCCATGACGTAGGTTCCGGTCCCATTCCAGGTCGCGTCCGTTATGGTGAACTCCACCATGAAGGGGAAGTAGCCTTCTTTGTCAGCCGTCATTTGCACTACGGTGCCATGCTCCGGGTTAGCCCCAAAGGTGGCGCTCCCGTCCACGTCTGTTTCCACACAATCGACACCTTCCAGGTTCACGCAAACCGTGACGCCTTCAACGGGCTGCGACGAGATCCAGTCGTTGATGATAACCGAGCTGGTTGGGGGTTCTTCGACAACATCGGCTGTCGTCGTATCTGTGGTTTCTTCGTCCTCGCTACACGCCACGCCGAATGCGCTCAGTGCGAGCAGGGAAAATAGAACGATAAATTTCTTCATTTGAGCCTCATATGACCATTGATTCATGGGATTTGTTGCCGTGCTTCATGCCATGGGACGGCAGGTCGTGCAACTCTCGCCGCTCAGAGATCCGTAACTTCCGTGTACAGAGCCCTACAACAAGAGATCGCCGTCCAGATCTCCCGACGGGATGTCATCACTCCCAAAGTGTGTCGCTTCGATCCCCAACGCGTGCAGTAGAGTGACCAGTAGATGATTGTGCGGCTTCCCATCGTGGTCGGCCCCTTTGTTCTGCGCTGGCCAATTTCCAAAATTGAAATACCGGCCCATCTTCAGGTTGGTCGCACCTCCACCGAGCAAGACAAAGGGCGTGTTACGACTGCTATGGGCATCACCATCGGACATGCTCGTCCCCCAGACGATCAAGGTATTGTCTAAGGCGGTTGTCCCGTCGGACTCTGGGATATCTGCCAGAAGGTCCATGAAACTCTTGAGCTCCTTCGCGAAATAGGCGTTGAACTCAATCATCAACTGGGCCGCCACAGGATCGGAATTGGCGCTATGGGACCAGGTATGAATATTGCCCGTGATCCCGCTGGGTACGATCCCGTTGGCAAAGCCTGTATGGCCATCGTAACCGTACTGCACCCCAAAGACGCGCCCCGCATCGCAGCGAATGGCGGCGGCAATCATCGTAAACCATTGGCTCACCAGGTCCTTATTGCTGGGTTTTCCAAGCTGCATTTTCGGAATATACCCCGTGGACACAGGCGCCTCTGGGGCCAGACAGGTGCTGACCGCCGTATTGGACAATTCTGAATGCAAAGCATCGACGGCTGCAATATGTCGGTCGAAGCGCACATGGTCACGGGCCGGTAACTGCTGTCGTAAAGCCTGCAGCCGGTCACGGATCTGCGAATACATCTTGGCTCGAGCGGCGCTCGCGCGGTCCGCGTTGCCGGCGTTCTGCAAGCCCGCTCCCCAATACGTATTGAAGTAATTCTGTAGGGAGCTCTCTCCAGCAATGGGGCTACCAGCCGCCTCATAATAGGCTACAGCGCGCGCTTCAAGGCAACCGGGGAGCCCGATAGAAACCGTATGTAATTTAGACGGACTCAACCCCCAGCCCATCTGAACCTCGCGATCAATCGAGTGGCCCGAGGCGAATCCGATATCGCCGCCACTACACGAGTCGACGGGATAGAGGTTGGCACCAGTCCATACACAGGATCGGGCATTATGGCCCTTGGCCTGGACCTCACTATTACCCCAGTAGGCGGGGCCGATGTCTAAGCCCTCCACCAGGAGCATCTTCTCGGCGTAGTCGGAAAGCGGTGCCAGGATGGGCCCCAGATCACCAGGAGTCACAATCGCTCCATGGTCCAACATGGGTCGCCAGCCGCCCACGATGCGCGAACCAAGAGGAGAAACAAAGAAGACTACGCGTTTCGGGACTGGGGCTCCGTCCAGGGCAAGAGCTGGCATATAATAGAGCATCGACGCGGTGGCCGTGCCCAGACCGGCTGCCCGTAAGAAGTCACGACGGGACCATGTTTTCTTAATGAAGTTCATGGTTCTTCTCCCGCTGCTTCGAAGTCCCGGTAAAGGAAGGGGCGGCTCAAAACAATCGCCTTCAACAGGTCCCGAACATTGAAATCCGAGTCGGCAAAGGCACCGTAGATTTCGGCTAGATTTCCTGCGTCACTCCCATCGAAACGAGGTCCGCGACGAAGACCGTATCGAAACCATTGAATCGTAGCGCAGGTGCGCAGCTGATCGTTGATGGCGAGACTCTTGACCAACGTAACGGCGTCTTCGAACGATTCCTGCTCTTCACTGCACACCCCGTCCACCCCAAAGGCTCCATGGGTCTCAATGGGGTATCCCAGATCATCCAGCTTATCGGCTCGATAACGCCCGACGCCGTCGTAGATTTCAAACGCAAGGCCCAGAGGGTTGATAACCTTATGGCAACCGGCGCAACTCGGCGAAGTCAGCATATAGGAGATGCTATCTTTCACGGACTCTCCCTCTACGGCCGCCGGCGGCTCAAAGGCCTGCGGTGGCTCCAAGCTGCCACAGAGAAGGTTCTTGAAGAGAGCGGCTCCTCGTAGGATGGGCCTTGTTCCCATATCATCGGAATTATGTGCGTTGGCCAGACGTGCCGGGTTGGTCAAGAGCCCCGCGCGCTCCTCGGGAGGCAGGGCAACAACCACTCCGAAATTGGAACCAAACTTCTCGGGGATCGCGATGACATCGTCTTCGCTAACTTCCAGGAATGCGCTCTCGGAGGAGTCCAATCGAACCACTGTTTCCGGTGCTGAAAACAAGGTCTCCAGCCTGCCGTCCCCTTCAAGAACGGTGTAGGCCGCCCAGAGCTGCGCGCCTCTCCGCAACCCCCTGAACTCATCCCAGCCAAAATCCAGAAACTTCTCGGGGTCCTTTTCCACGTACTCTGCGTCATACATTCGAAGCCAACGCAATATGAACTGCTGAATGCCCAGGCGAGCGTTCCCCGCGTCTCCAAGTAGGGTGTCCACCCACTCCTCAATCCCGGTATCATCATCCAGCTCTCCGGCGAGCGCAGCATCCAGGAGGACCTGTGATGGAGGCTGGGCGTGTAGAAAAAAGGACAGCCGGGTCGCGATCTCCAAACCGCTTAAGCGTTGCTCTCCTTGCTCCGTTTCAGCGCTCAACTCCACCTGATACAGAAAATCTGGCGATTGCAGCAGCGCTTCAAGCACATATTGCATCCCCTCTTCGAAGGTGCCATCGCCCTCTGTCCCGATATCGTAGATTTCCAGGTAGCCATTCACTTCTGCGGGGCTCAAAGGGCGGCGGAAGAGTCGCATACCACGGGACGCGATGAAGCTCTGCGCACAATCGCGGTTCCAGTTATCCGAGCAATCAAATAGGGTTTCTAGCTTGTCCTGGCTCTGCCCCATGATCGCATCCGCGACATAGGCTGCGGCCTGGGCATACCGACCATACTCCACTGTGGGAAGATCGTAGTTTTCATTGGAAGGGATCGCGCCGGTCGTACTATCGGGGGGCAACCAATCCCCGATCTTGTCGATGTAGATCCCCAGAACATGCTTCAAGGCTCCGCGATATTGCCAGTGGGTGAGACGCTGTGTGTATATGGCGGGCGCCGCGAGACCAGTCGACGGATCCAGCTGATCGCTAACCGGTGGTGAACTACAAATATCCTCGGGTTCTGCCAACAGCTCAAAGCTTGGATCACAGGAGGGTCGACAGTAGGTCGAATCTTCAAAGTAGGCGATCAGAGATGCGAGGTTACCGTATTCCGCGCTTCCGACCGGCAAGACGGCTCCCCCCCCATGCATAAGATCGCCTCTCGCTTTTTTCAGAAGCACAGATTCGTTGCCGTCGACTTTCTTCGCCAGCTCCTGCACTCGTTCCAGGTTCGGAGTCAGGTTTCCCTCTTCGACGGGGAGCAGCTTGAATTCACTGCCGATGGAGCCTGGGCCTTCGGGCTGGTGGCACCCAAAGCAGGTCGAGCCCATGAACGGCTCCCACACACCGCAAGCAAAGTAGGTCTCCATTGGTAGACATTCCTGGGGAGCATCGATTCCACCGCTAACATCGGCTCCACTGGGAACATCAAGCCCGGAAACGTCTACCACTCCCTGGTCTGTGTCTGCGCTATCCAGACCGTCGGGTCCCAGCCCCGACGTGTTGGAGCAGGCCCATGACCAGAAGACGAGCCCTAGCCAGAAGAAATGGAACGACAGCTTCCTCATATGGGAATCCTACCATAAGTAGACATGTCACCCCACACGGTCGAAGCCGAGGCGATGGCACTCAGCCCCACCAAACCGGGAACGGCGTAGATCACGATAACCCACCGATGGGAACCCTCGGCGGAGTATTGGATCTTGTTGGAAACCTTCCTGACCGGCCTGGTTATGGGCGTCGTCATTCCGCGGCTCGGCGTAGCCTTTCTTCCGGCCATTGGCCTCTATCTCGCCTTTCGTCTATCCCAACGTCCCACTTTGGACCGGCGTACTATTGGGCTCGGCCTCTGCCTGGGTTTGCTTGGCTTCAGTGTGGGACTCCTCCGCTCCCCCCATATAGACAGCTATGAAAACCGCGACGGCACGCGCGATCAGCTACGCGGACATTCTCCGGCCCATACCACCACCCAAACGCCCAAACATCTGATCCCCGTACAGATTACCAATACCCCGGAACCAACCTTTCGCGGCTTCTGGCAAGATGGCGTCTCGAACCAGGGTTCGGTTCGAATCTACTCTCTACGTACCGAACGTCCCTTTCCAGTGGGGACTGTCCTTATCGCCCACTGCAACTCGCACCGGAAAGGTAACCAGCGATTCGCCTGTGAAGCCGTCTCCGACGGTACTTTGCGTCGCTCTGCCCCGAATCTTCGAGATCAGATCGCGTTTCGCCGACTCGAAGTGATCGATACGTTCCTCGGGTCCCAGCCAACCAGCTCGCGGCGACTGGCCGCTGCCCTCGCTAGCGGAAGTCGGTCCGTCGTCCCGCGAGTAGACGTAGACCGATTGGCGCGTATGGGCCTTCTACATCTCTGGGCTGTCTCGGGTTTGCATGTGGCCATCTTTGCAGGAGCCTTCGTATGGTTGTTGCGCAGGCTATGGTTTCAACTCTGGCCCGGACGAACACGGCCTGCTCCACTGATGGCGGCCACTCTTTTGGCCGTTCCCCTGGTCGGTCTCTACGGATTATTCTGTGGGTTGGGCCCATCGGTAATTCGGGCCCAGGTTGCCTTTTCTCTCTTCGCGGTCCTGCTGTGGTCTCGGCGAACGATTTGTCCTCGCACGATCCTGCTGGGAACCATCACCTTGGAGTTGGCACTCCCCATATCCGCGCTTACGCGGCCTGGCGCGATCTTAAGTCATTGCGCCATTCTTGGGATCGTTGTGAGCTTCACAAAGACACAACACGCGTCGACGAATCGGCTCTTACGTTATTTCGGCCCCTTACTTCGAGTAAGTGCTGCCGCGACACTGGCCACCGCTCCTGCCCAGATCTTCTATTTCTCGTGCTTAGCGCCGGCCGGGCTCCTCATCGGTCTATTTCTCATCCCCTGGGTCTCTCTGGTAGCCCTCCCCCTGGCGACCCTCACCTCTCTCGCCATCATAGTGGGCCTCCCTCATTCGTTGCGTGATTTCCTGGCGACGAGCTGCTCTCATTCCATCGCCGCCGCAGAGTATCTTATTCATGCGGTAGATCAGCCCGGACTTCGCATAACGGTATCCTCCGATCTGGCCCCCGTGGCCGCGTTCCTGGCTGTCCTTGCTCTAGGTTGCAGCTCTCTGAAAAGGCTTCCTCTCTGGCGCCGCATGGTCTGGCCATCTCTTGGATTGTGTCTCGCAATCCTCGTATCTGTACAGACACCAAAGACGCCTCATACGGCCCTCACCGCATTTAATGTGGGGCATGGAGACGCATTCTTAATACAGACATCGGATGGCTTCTCCATTCTGGTTGATGCCGGCCCTGGGTACCCCAATGGACAGAGGACACCTCTATCGCCCGAACGATTACGACGGGCTGGGATCAACAAGATCGACTTTCTTATTCTTACCCATCGTCACCCCGATCATTACGGTGGAGCCTTTCGGGTGCTGAGAGATATCCCCGTATCACACTGCCTCATCGCCGACGTCCCACCATTATATAGTACGTCGGACTGGGACCACCTTCTCGATCTCATGACCAGAGTCAACTGCACCGTCCTTCGCCTCAAGGCCGGCGAGACTATCTCGATTGGGAAAAGCCGGCTGGACATACTCTGGCCCGCACAAAACTCCCAAACCGCCGTTTCCCTGGCGACTGAAAATGACCGCTCCCTGATGGCCCATCTGCAAACCCCCGATGGTTCTATCTGGATCTCGGGGGACCCACCCCAGGCGGTCGAGACCCAGGCGATGGCACTCAGCCCCACCAAAATACCCGGTGGCGTTCTCCTGGTTCCCCACCACGGCAGCCGAACGTCTTCGAGCCCCGCGCTCCTCGACTCTATACAACCCAGCGCAGGCCTCGTTTCACATCGCCGCTCTATCGCGGCCGACGTGCTCCAACGCTACAAAAAACGCCACATACCCCTATGCGGTACTCGCCCCGGTGGAACCGTCCGGATCCAGCTAAAATCCGGCAAAATTCTGCTTCCTTGGGGCTGTAAACCATAAATCATGGGAACTAATACCACTGATTCCCACAAGCGCTCTGCCTAGAAAAAACCAGCGCATAGAAGGCTAACAGGGGACGTTAAACGGAGTTTTACGACTAGGCAAATTTTTTTCATTGACACCTGAACCGGGATACTAGACTATGAAAGTGGTTCTGAGTGTTATTCAGTTCCATTATTGGGAGACAACGTGTTTGATGGGCGCAAAGATCACACCCTAGATGCTAAGGGTCGCGTTAGCGTGCCGGAGAGGTATCGCAACATCCTGCAGAGTCAGGATGCCCGGGAGATCTTTCTTACACAGAGCGCTGTTCGTGACCGACTTTGTATTACGGTCTGGTCCCCGGATGAGTGGAAGTCGTTTCTCGAGCGCATCAACGCCATCGCACCGTCCCATCCCACCCGCCAATACCTCGACGACATCGTTCTATCGACCAAAGAGGTCTGTAGTTTCGACACAAACGGGCGGATTCTGATTCCGCAGCATCTGCGTCAGTTCGCAGATCTTGATGGTCAGGCCCGTTTTGTTGGTCGAGGAAAGAATTTTGAGATCTGGAACCCGGCGAAACACGAGGCACTCCTTCAGTCGCATCGTGACAACACCGCCATTGACGAATCATTGCACCTGTTCGGAGTGTGAAAACGTATCACCACCCCGTATTGCCCAAGGAGGTAATCACCTTGCTCACAACAGCCACAGGAGCTGGCTGGATCGTTGATGGCACCGTTGGGGGTGGAGGCCATACCGAAGCGCTGCTGCAGAACACTGAAGATTCCGTACGGGTCTTGGGGATTGACCGAGACCCATCGGCAATTCAAGCAGCAACCGAACGTTTGCAGTCCTTTGGAGAACGCGTTCAGCTTAAAGAGGGACGCTTTGGAGATCTCGACCAGATCGCAGACGAGATTGGTGCGACGCCAATACTCGGGATTCTTCTCGATCTGGGGGTCTCCTCCGCACAACTCGATCGTCCCGAGCGAGGTTTCAGTTTTCGTCAGGAAGGTCCTCTCGACATGGACATGGAAGGCCGAGGCCAGGAACGCGCCCTCGAAGTTCTCCGAGGTCTCTCAATCCATGAATTTACAGAAGCTCTTCGCTCCTATGGAGATGTCCCCCGCCCCGGTACTGTCGCACGCGTAGTCATTGAGAAGATCCGTGACAACCAGATCTATACGACAACCGATCTGGCAGAACTTGTCGAAGCCGAATTCGGTTGGCTCCGGAAAGGCAATCGCCACCCAGCGACCCGTGTCTTCCAGGCCTTACGCATGGTGGTGAACGACGAGGTCGGAGAGCTCGAGCGCGCCCTTCAGGGCATTACAGCGACATTGAGCCCTGGCGGCATCGCAGTGGTGATCTCCTACCACTCGGTGGAAGACCGAATCGTTAAGCATTGCTTCCGAGAACTCGGTCGAAGCGATGGCTTCAAAATACTCACCCGTAAACCCATTATCCCTTCCCAGGAAGAAACGCGCGAAAACCCACGCGCCCGAAGCGCAAAACTTCGGGCCATTCAGCGCGTTCAGGACTAACCCGTGCCCGCAACCCAAATTCGAAAGAAACTACGTTCCGACAACCCAAACGGCTTCTGGCTCGCGTTTGTGCTGACCTTATTCATATTGGTCGCACTGGGGGTCCATCGCGTGTCCATGGAGTACCGGGTCCTTCACCACGGATTTATCAAAGCCGAAGCGGCTGAATACAACCGTGAACTACGAGAACAGGACCGAAGATTACGTGTGGAGATCGCCGCTACCAAGATGCTCCAGCGTATTCAGAAGCTGGGTAAAAACCACCACAGCATGCGCTTCCCACGTCGAGGGGAGCGGATCAATGTGGAATTATTGGAGAGACAATGATGACCCCCATTCGCCCCCGCCCCAACCGCCGAACTATAGGCAGCGCCATCCTCGTGCTGTGCCTTCTTCCAGCCCTGCTCTCCAGTAGCTGCGTGACACCTTCCGTGAGCGGTAAGAAAAAGTCCGCAGAAGAGAGTCCCGCCCAGTTCCATTATAAGATGGCAACCGGGCTGATCTACGAGAAGAAGGCCGTGGCCGCTCTAAAAGAGCTCGCAATCGGTCTGAACAAAGATCCCCATCACGCCCGCTCCCATTATCTATCCGGTTTCCTATACATGGGCCGGAAGAATTTCTCGGAATCCGTGGTTCACCTGAAACGAGCCCTGGAACTTGATCCCAAGCTCCTCGAAGCCCGTAACTCTCTGGCCGCCTCCTATATGGGGCTCAAGCGTTGGCAGGACGCACTCGACACATTGCTTCCACTCATTGAAGAACCATTGAACCCCACGCCCTGGCTGGCCCATAACAATATCGGCTGGTGCTACTACAAGCTCGGCAACCACATCAAGTCCGTACAGCACCTGGAGATGGCCATCTTCCACAAGAAGAAGTTCTGTCTCGGCTATTATAATCTGGGATTGGTACTTAAAGCCCGTGGCCGTCTAGAGCATGCGCGCTTACGTCTCGAACAATCACGCAAGCTCTGCCCGCATCACGCCCAAACCCTGCTGGAACTGGGAGATGTCTACGAAGCCCTATCCCGAAACTCTGACGCCCAGAATGTCTATCGCAGCTGTCGTAAGATCGCGGAAGGCACCCTCCTCGGTGAACGTTGCAAGACACGAGAGGGCAGCCTCTGATGAGACGAAATCGCCAACGAAAGACTCCCAAGAAGAAAGCCGTATTGGACGGCTTCCGTTGGAACCGGGCCTATGGGGTTTTGTTTCTAATTGGCGTGGGATTTTCCTTGCTCGGCCTGCGCGCCCTGCAAGTCCATATCTTTGAACGAGCTCAATTCAAGAAGCCGGCCGATCGAAACGCCCGAGGCGCCATGGTATTCGCCACACGTCGTGCAGACGTAACAGACCGTCATGGCGAAATGCTCGCTACGAGCATCAAATCCTGGGCTCTCGTCGCCAATCCCCAGAAAGTGACGGATCCCCGTTCTACAGCGCATCTTCTCGCTCCGATCCTCAGCATCGACGAAAACAAATTAGTTCGAATCCTGCGCAAGAAGGGAACCTTCACATTCGTCGATCACCAAGTGTCGGATCAGGCTTATCTCGCAGTCACAGATCTGAAACAAGACAAACGAACCAAGGATCTGATGAAGGGTCTTTGGTTCGACCCCGATTATAAGCGGGTCTATCCCAAGCGACACCTGGCTGCTCAGATCCTTGGTTGGACCTCTACCGACGATCGTGGATACACGGGGCTGGAATTAGGACTCGATCGCCAATTTGATAAGCAGATCATGGGTGAAAAGACGCGCGTTACCGCCCTTCGTACCGGATTAAAACGCGGACCAGGAGCCAGCAGTATTGCCCTTTTGAGTACGGTCCTTCCCATATTGCAATCGGAACCCTTGCAGGTCGAGACCACCATCGACGCAGGACTCCAGGAAAAAGTGGAGCAGATTCTCGACAATACGGTTAGCACCAATTTCGCCCGCCGCGGTGCCGCCATCGTCTATGACGTACGAACCGGCGAGATTTTGTCCTTCGCTCATGCCCCCCGCATTGACAACAACCATCGATTACAGGCTCCCAAGCCCCATCGGCTGCCCTGGGGTGCTATCGATGTCTTCGAGCCAGGCTCTGTCTTAAAGGTCTTCACCATTGCCGCCGCGTTGGAGTCCGAGGCCGTTACGCCAGAGACCATGATCGATACCCATGGCGGACATCTGCGCATCGCCGACGCGCAGATCAGCGACCTGAAAAAGATGAAGCAGGCTTCTGTGCGCGACGTCCTGCGGTATTCGTCCAACGTCGGGACCGTTGAGATTGCCCGGTCCACAGGCCAGGAACGTCTGCAGGAGATCCTTGTAAAGGCCGGCTTTGGTCAACCCACAGGCCTGCCCATCCCCTACGAAGCACCAGGTCTTGCCCAGCTATCGAGACGATGGGATCCCGTCACCTTCGCGAATATCGCCTTTGGTCAGGGAATTGCCGTATCCGCCATACAGCTTGTACGCGCCTTTGCTGCCTTTGGTAACGATGGCGACATGTTGGTTCCGCACCTTGTACGAACGGTTCGAGACCGTAAGGGTCAGGTCGTCTACGAAGCCCGCCGAACCATCGCTGAGCGCCTGGTATCACCCGAGACGGCACATACCATGCTCGATCTACTTGGCACTGTCGTCAGCAGCGGAGCCACTGGGCGAAGGGCCGCGATTCAGGACTGTCATGTGGGCGGTAAAACCGGTACCGGGCAGCAAATCGTAAAAGACCCCGAGACCGGCAAAAAGCAATATAGCTCCGAAGCTGAGTTTGCGAGCTTCGTCGGTTTCGTTCCCATCGAGAAACCCGAGATTGCGATCTATGTTGTTATTGACCGTCCCATCGGTGAACAGGGGGGCGGTGCTGTCGCGGCACCAGCCTTCGCAAAAATCGCAGATACCTGCCTGGATCTTCTGGGGCTTCGTCCCTGTGAAACGGCCGGAACCTCGGTTCCCTATCGAACCAACGTTCCTCCCAAGATCGTGGTACGGAGCAACACGCCCGTCGCGGAACAGACAACGGCGCCCCCTATTCCAGGAACGATTGTTGTCCCCGATGTGCGTGGCCAGAGTCTGCCCAAAGCGGCGGAGCTATTGGGCTATGAAGGGCTCCATGTTCGAATCATAGGAACGGGCGTTGTTCATGAGCAACGACCTGGAGCCGGAACCGTTGTATCGGAAGGAACTCCGATTCAAGTATTCGCCGCTCTACAAGCAGAGGGGATTCGTGCGCTTGAGTGATCTTCATACAACGACAGCCGCCTCAGCCCAATGGACTGACGCAGGCACAGACCCGGACATTACAGCCGTGACGATAGATTCTCGTAAAGCGGTCCCCGGCAGTCTGTTTGTCGCTCTGAAGGGAGCCAAGCATGATGGACACGATTACCTGTTGGCCGCCGAAAAAACGGGCTGTTCTGCCGTACTTGTCTCCGATACGGAAAAGTCCCAAGAACTGTCCATACCGGTGCTCGTGCATCCCTCTCCCAGAAAGTTGATCGGACCCATCGCTGCAAAACTACAGAACGACCCTTCTGAGTCGATTGCAGTGGTAGGCATTACGGGCACGAACGGAAAAACAACGACGGTAGAGATTCTGGCGGCAGTCGAACGCGCCCAAGGGCAGCAGGTCGGCACCCTGGGAACTCTTGGAGCACAAATCGGGGAGAAAAAGCTGAGTACGGGTTTCACAACCCCGGAGGCACCAGAGCTGCAACAGCTTCTGGCTACCATCCGGGACGACGGCTGTAGCCGTGCATTGATGGAGGTCTCATCCCATGGAATCGCTTCCCATCGAATCGATGGAGTGTCCTTCCGTGTAGGAGCCTTTACCAACCTGTCGCAGGACCATCTCGACTTCCATGGAACAATGGAAGCCTATGCCGAATCCAAAGCCCGCCTTTTCCTCGAACATCTACCCGCCTCCAAGGACTGCAACGGTGCCGTAATCAATATCGACGATCCCTTCGGTGAGGATCTGGTACAACGCCTCAAGAGCACCAATGTTGAGGTGTTCCCCGTGAGCCGTAAAGGACATCCGGGCGCGAGAGGAACCGTAGAGAACGTTACGATGGACACCCATGGTGTTTCCGGTTCCTTATGCCTCGATGATCGCCAGATCGAATTCACCACGCCGCTTCTCGGAGATCATAATCTAGAAAACATTCTGGTCGCCGCTGGCTGTGCCGCACTCCTGGGAACGGACGACTCCGCGATCGCAGCTGGGCTCGCAAGTATCCCCTCCGTACGGGGGCGCCTTGAACCGCTGATCAACGATAAGGGTGTCCACGTCATCGTTGATTATGCCCACACTCCGCAAGCGCTGGAGCGAACCCTTCGCACCCTCCGCTCCATCTCCAAGAACCGCGTTATCTGCGTCTTTGGCTGCGGTGGTGACCGCGATCAGGCCAAACGCCCCCATATGGGACAGGCGGCAGCATCTGGTGCCGATGTCGTAGTTGTCACCTCCGACAACCCACGATCCGAAGATCCCCAAGCCATCGCGTCGCAGATCGAAGCCGGAATTCTCCAGGCCGACTGTCCGACCTATACGGAACAGACCGGCGGCTATCTGGTAGAGCTGGATCGAGCCCAGGCAATACGAAAAGCCATCGCCCTCGCGCGAACCGACGACGTCGTATTGATCGCGGGCAAAGGGCACGAAGAGACGCAGGTTATCGGCGATCAAGTCCGGGTGTTCTCCGACCACACCGTAGCCCAGTCCATCCTCGATGAGCTGGGCTCCTCTGCACCGGGAGGTGACACGCCATGATGCCAGCGTTCGTGTCACCCCATCTTCCCGAGACCACCGGATTCTCTGTCGGTTGGATCGCCGACGCGGTCGGCGGAAGAATCGTACGCGGAAGCCCAAATGACATGGCGATCGGAGTACAGACGGATACCCGTAAACCCTTAGAGGACACTCTGTTCTGCGCCCTGCGTGGACCCAACCACGACGCCCATAATTATCTGGCGCAGGCCACTGCCGCGGCTGGCTTCCTTGTAGACGAACCAGGCCTCGCAAAATACGAGCTGCCGGTCGGCAAGAACTTCGTCATCGCCGTGCCCGATACAACCGAGGCTCTACTCGATCTGGCGCGGGCGTATCTGAAGAAAATGAACCCCCGTGTTGTCGCTGTAACCGGTAGCGCCGGAAAAACAACGACCAAAGATCTGATTGCGACACTCCTCTCCGGACAACGGGTGCACGCCACGATTGGTAACTTCAACAACCGTATTGGCCTACCGTTGAGCATCTTGTCCGCCCCACCGGACACCGAATTTTTCGTTGCAGAGCTCGGTATCAGCGAGCCCGGGGAAATGGACGAACTCGCCGAATTGGTCACACCCGAGGTTTCGATACTGACCCATGTGGCTGCGGCCCATCTGGAAGGCCTCAAGTCGGTCGACATCATCGTACGAGAGAAAGGACGCATCTTCGCCCATATGCAAAGCGACTGTCCGACGACGGCCATTATCCCCGTGGATCTGCCGGCCGCAGGACATACCTATGCAGCCCAGGCCTCCAGGATCTGGCAGTTCACCTCTCCCGGAACCGAAGAGACCGGTGAAGCCTATGCAGACTCCCTCCAATGGAATGGTCGCGCGTATACGGGACAGGTACGAATCGGTACCGACACCATCGATGTTACGCTACCCCTACCTGGCCTTCATAACGTTAAGAACCTTCTCGCGGCATTGCTCGCAGTCCGAGCCCTGGGAATCGAACCGAACCTCGAGGCCCTGGAAAGTTTTCTTCCCAGCGGACACCGCTCCCAACTCGTCGAGCTGGGACCAATCCGCATTCTCGATGATTGCTATAACGCCAACCCGGATTCGGTGATCGCCGCCCTCGAAACAGCCATTGCGATCGCTCGACCAGGACAGGCACATGCGGTCCTGGGCTCCATGCTCGAACTGGGTGACGCCTCGGAAAGCCTTCATTCCGATGTAGGCTCGAAGGCCGCCGAACTTGGTATCGCATCCCTGGTGGGCTTTCGTACGTTCGGTGAGCACACCATCGAAGGTGCAAAGTCCACCAATGCGAACCTGGCGACCCTGATCAGCTCCGACCCCAGCCAGTCCGCTCTCTTCGCCATAAACCAAGCTGCCCCTGGCGATGTGATTCTTCTCAAAGGCTCGCGCGGTAGCCGCACCGAAGAAGTGCTCGAAGCCTGCTCTTCAATTCTCAACCCGGCGCAGGAGGATTGACGATGTTTTTATGGCTACAAGAGGCATTCCAATCCGATTTCAGCCCGTTCCGTGTCTTTGGCTTCGTAACATTCCGTACCCTCGGCGCCCTGCTGACCGCGTTGCTATTTACCATCTTCCTATACCCCCGATTCATCCGTTCGCTTCAGTCTCGACAGATCGGAGAGTCCATCCGCGATGACGGACCCGAGCGACACCAACAGAAGCAGGGAACACCCACCATGGGGGGACTGCTCATCCTCATCGCCGTACTTCTCTCTGTGCTTCTCTGGGCCGACCTCGAAAACCCATTCGTTCTTTGCACAACCACCCTCTTCGTAGCCTTTGGCTTCGTCGGCTTCTTCGATGATTACGCCAAGCTCGCAGGAAATAAGAAGGGGCTACCAGGCAAACTACGGTTAATCATTGAATTCGCGGTGACCGGTTGCGTGCTCGCTCTCTTCCTCGAACACTCCGCCGGCCCCAATACCACGACACTTTACATCCCCTTCGTTAGCAACGCCGATTACTCGCTGAACCTCAATAATTGGGTCTATGGCTTTTTTGCGTCCGTAATTATCGTAGGAACAGCCAACGCGGTGAACCTGACAGATGGGCTGGACGGTCTGGCGATTGGACCGACCATCGTATCTTCCGGGACCTTCCTGATTCTGGCCTATGCGACCTCATCCGGCCTTATTCTTTGCACCAATTGGGACGAAGGGTTGAATTCCTGTTCGCAGTTCAAATCCCTGGGCGAATATTTGATGATTCCCCATGTGGGTGGCGTGGAGGAATTGACCGTATTCGCAGCCGCTCTGATGGGCGCTGGTGTCGGGTTCCTATGGTACAACACCTTCCCTGCCAGCATCTTCATGGGTGATGTCGGAGCCCTATCGGTCGGCGCGGCTCTTGGAACCCTCGCAGTGCTCACCAAGAACGAACTTCTGTCCGCGATCATTCACGGGCTCTTCCTGCTCGAAGCAGTGAGCGTCATCGTACAAACGACGTCCTACAAACTCACCGGAAAACGCGTCTTCCGAATGGCCCCCATTCATCATCATTTTGAGATGAAGGGCTGGGCCGAGCCCAAGATCATCGTCCGTTTCTGGGTTATCAGCATCCTACTCGCGCTGGTTGCCCTCGCCTCGCTCAAACTCCGCTAATCATGACCACACGCCACGCCAAAATCGTCACTCGCCCCAAGGCCCTGAATGTTCGGCCGGTCGATCCAGTACTGCTCGGCTCGGCTCTATTATTGATGGCGATTGGTCTGGTCATGGTCTACAGCGCGTCGGTACATGCAGCCACGGTGAAACAGGGCAGCGGTAGCTTTTATCTAACCCGAAGCCTGGTGTACGTCGTTCTTGGTTTGGCGACGATGTGGGTCACTTCCCGTATTCCATACCAGAAGATTCAGGCCGCCGTTCCTCTCCTGATTCTACTCTCCGTGCTGCTGATGGTGCTGATCCCGTTCTTTGGCTTTACCGCTGGCCGCTCTCGGCGATGGTTCAACCTTGGCTTTGTTATGTTCCAGCCCTCGGAGTTCGCCAAGCTCGCTCTTGTCATCTATATGGCCCATATCGCGCACGCCAAAAGACAAACCCTGGCCTCCCTTACCCGTGGGTATCTTCCCCCTTTGATGGTCGCGGGCGTGCTGATGGTTACCGCCCTTATGCAGCCCGACTTTGGTTCGGCGGTCATCTTTGGTGTCCTGGTGGTGACGATGCTCTTCGTCGCCGGTACTCGACTCGCATACGTAGCCTTAACCTTCCTGATCGCCGTCCCCACGATCCTCCACATGATTCTGCACAATACCATGCGCTGGAAGCGGTTCACGGCCTTTCTCGACCCATCCGCACACCAGCATGATGCCGGTTTTCAGACGGTGAATAGCCTCGCCGCCATCGCCAACGGTGGCATCGACGGTATCGGCTTGGGAGCTGGTCAACAAAAGGTCGGCTATATCCCAGAAGCGCAAACCGACTTTATTGTCAGTGTCATCGGGGAAGAGCTCGGCCTCATTGGCATCGCAATCATTCTAATACTCTACGCCATCGTATTCATTCGCGGACTCAAAATTGCGCGTAATGCACCCGATTCCTTTGGCCAGGCTCTCGGCTTCGGGATCGTTCTTCTTCTGGCGATTCAAGTCTTTATCAACTTTGGTGTGGCCTACGGCATGCTCCCCACGAAGGGTTTAACTCTCCCCTTAATCTCGTACGGTGGCACAAGCATGATTATGACCAGTATCGCCATCGGTATTCTCCTGCATCTGTCTCGAGCGCAAGACGACCATCGCGGTAAATTCTCACGCTCAGCGGTGGAAAACCGTGGTGCTGTCCCGCTAGATCTTGCTGGAGGTACGGCGTCATGAGCCAGCAGGGCACCATAGTGTTAACCGGTGGCGGAACCGGGGGCCACATTATGCCCGCTCTGGCTGTCGCCGCAGCCTTACGTTCGCAGGCCCCAGACGTCGAGCTGCATTATGTGGGAACCCGTGGAGGAATGGAGGAAAGTTTCGCCAGAGATCATGGTATCGAGTTCCATGGGCTCAAGCTCTATCCCTTCTTCGGCAAACCAGTACTTACCAAGATACGGGCACTCGCCACTCTCCCGGGCTCCCTCTTCTCCGCATATCGCTTATTGAAGAGACTTCGAGCCGAGGTGGCAGTGGCCTTTGGAGGTTATGTCTCCGCGGCGGTCGGCGTCGTAGCACCACGCATGGGGATTCCCCTCTTTGTACAAGAGCAAAACGCTATCCCCGGTCGTACTACGCGGATGTTGTCCAAGCGCTCTCGACTCGTATGTGCAGGTCTACCGGCTGTCGCAACACATCTCCCCAACGCTGATGTACACGTAACAGGGAATCCGGTTCGCCCAGACATCGAGGCGGTCGGTGCCGAAGAGAGACCAGCCTTGAGCCCACTCCGTCTCTTAATCATGGGAGGCTCGCAAGGCGCAGCATTCTTAAATGAAAATGGTCCCGCCATTGCCGCCCTTCTCGCCTCGCGAGGATACGAGTTACAGGTACATCATCAAATCGGTCGCGGAAACCTCGATGAGGTCCAGGCCGCCTATAAGAACATCGCCATCGAGGCTCATGTCGAACCATTCATTGATGATATGGCGGCGGCCTACCGTAACTGTCATATCGCGCTGGCTCGCTCTGGAGCGCTCTCCGTATCCGAACTGTGGACATCGGCAACCCCCGCGGTGTTCGTGCCCTTCCCCTATGCCGTCGATGACCACCAGACCCATAACGCTGCCTCGATGGTAGAGACGGGGGCTGCAGCGGTCATTCAACAGCGTGAATGTTCCGTCGAAGCGCTCTGTGATGCCCTGGAGTCCCATTGCACATCGGCCGCGATCTATGCCGAGCGCCGACAAGCGTTACGAGATAGTGCACCGCATCGTGCCGCCGAGGAATGTGCCCGTCAGATTCTTCGTGCTCTCCCCCAGAGAGGTGAGGCATGACGTCTCGAGACTGGAACAAACTCGGTGAAGACCTCACCACGCAGACCGATGGAAATGTTTGGGCCAATGAGCCCATGTCGAAACATACCTCATGGCGAACAGGTGGTCCGGTTCGTGCTTTCGTAGAACCCAAAACTGCCGAAGGGTTCGAATCGGCTCTTTCCTGGGTACGAGAGCAGAATATCGACCATATCGTCCTTGGAGCCGGCTCCAACGTCTTATGGGCCGACCAACCGTACGCGGGCGTTGTTCTTCATACCGAGACCGCATTAGACGACCTCGTATTTCTTTCCGATGACACAATGAAGGCTGGAGCCGGGGTTCGACTGAATCGGATTCTAACACACGCCATGGATAAGAATCTGGGCGGCTTTTCGTTCATGTATGGAATACCTGGCACCGTGGGCGGCGCAGTGCGCATGAACGCCGGTACAAGCATTGGTAGTATGGCGGACGTTCTTATCGACGCTCTCGTCATGGATGGCACCGGCAATTCCAGTTGGATCGAGAAAGCAGAGTTAGAGCTGGAATATCGGTCGAGTAATCTGGGCCCGGACGATGTCGTGCTGGAGGCCCGTCTCCAATCCAATGGGCCGTTCAGCGACGAAGAAAAATCCGCCCTGAAGAAGGCAAAAGAATACCGACGTGCAACACAACCTCTGCAGTTCCCGAGTGGTGGAAGTGTCTTCAAAAACCCACCTGGTCATAAAGCTGGTGCTCTAATTGAACAAGCGCAGCTGAAGGGGCGACGCGTCGGCGGCGCCGAGGTGAGCTCTCTCCACGCCAACTTCATCATTCAGGACGGAAGCGGTACCAGCGATGACATCCGCCAATTGATCCGAGAAGTACAGGCGGAAGTCTTCCGGGTTCACGAGGTCTGGCTCGAACCAGAAGTGCAATTCCTGGGCCCCTGGTCGAAGGAGGACACGGATGGGACGTAAGAGCCAGAGGAAAAACCGACGCCAAACAAGCGTCTTCAAGCGAGTCCAGGGCGGTGGATATGTGCTCCTCCTGAGTTTTCAACGAGTACTCCCGGGCCTGCTCCTCTTTGTAACGATGGCGGCCTTACCCTGGCTGGGGCATGCCTCGTGGAAGTATTTGACCCACAGTCCGTTCTTTGAGATCCGCCACGTCGTCGTTCGCGGAAATCATCACGTACCCACGAAAAATGTACGGCAGATCATCGCAGACGTCAGTGGCGAAAACGTCCTCAAGCTCGACAAAGATCGTATTGCATCTGCCCTGATCGCGACCGGCTGGGTAAAGCGTGTCGACATCTCAAGAGATCTGCCACGAACCGTATACATCGACGTACAAGAGTTTGTGCCCGTGGCTACCATCGTTACGGATGGGATTCACCTTATCGAAGCAAGTGGGGATGTCTTCCGGACTATCGAACCGAAAGACCCGATCGTTCGCCCCATGATCACCGGCATTACGCATGTCGATCCAGAAATCCAATATCAACTGATCCGGCGCGCCCTGATTCTCGCCGAATCCTATAAGCAAGCCGGGATGAATCGTTTCGACCCACTAACGATCATACATCACGATCCTGCCCGGGGCTTTGCCCTCGTCACCGAGCAACATCGAGTCGTGGCCTACATCGGACACGAAGAATTCGCAAAAAGAATTCAAAAACTTCGCTTTGTGATCGACGACGCTTTACGTCGTGGAAAAGGGGTGCCGGGAACCATTCATGCAGATCTTGGGGACCAACGTGTGGTGGTAAAACCAAGAATTTCTAATTCCGCGACTCAAAAACCCAAATTCGCGACCGATTTGGGAGAGAAGAGTCCCGGTCCAAACCAGCTCGCACATAAGAGAAAACTGTGAAAACGAATCGAAGCGCTAAGACCTTACGTAGAGGAAGACCAAATGGGACGTAGAGATGACTTTGTAGTCGGACTCGATATCGGCACACGCCACGTACGAGCAGTCGTGGCGGAAGCTGACGAGAAAGGCGTACATATTACCGGTATTGGGCAAGCCGACGGCCTGGGCCTCCGTGGAGGCACGGTGGTAAACATAGAATCCACCACCCGAGCAATTCAGAAAGCGATCGACGACGCCGGCCGTATGGCTGGGTGCGAAGTCGGCCGTGTATACGTATCTGTCGGTGGACAACACCTGGAAGGATCAAACAGCCAGGGTGTAGTCGCAATCAAGGATGGCGAAGTCTCCGAAGATGATCGGGACCGAGTCCTCGACGCTGCACGAGCTATCAAGCTCTCCTCCGATCGTGAATTCCTGCAGATGTTACCGCAGAAATTCCGAGTCGATGATACGGAAGGAATCCGTGACCCCATCGGTATTACCGGTGTGCGGCTAGAAGCCAGGGTACATGTGATTACAGGGGCAAAAGCTAGCCTTCAAAATCTGCGCCGCTGCGTCATCCAGTCTGAGCTCGACATCGCAGGAATCGGAGCAAGCCCATTAGCTGCTAGTTCCGCTACGCTCTATGACGACGAGAAGGAATTGGGCGTCGTTCTGGTAGATATCGGTGCCGGAACCACAGATGTATCCATCTGGCACGATGACGCCCTGGTCCATACGGCCGTACTACCCTTTGGGGGCAATCACGTAACGAGTGATGTCGCCTTTGGTCTGCGCACGCCGAGAGCCGAGGCCGAACGTATTAAATGCCGGTCCGGTTGTGCTACGGTTCACCTGGTTGATGAGGAAGACATCATTGAAGTCCCCTCTGTCGGCGGTCGCCAACCCACGGAACAGAGTCGTCAGTTCCTCGCAGAGATTATCGAACCGCGTGTCTCGGAAATTCTCGAGATGGTGCGCGAAGAGGTTCGAAAGTCCGGTTACCAGGAGCTGCTCGCCTCTGGAATCGTACTTACTGGCGGCACAGCAAATCTCGAAGGGATCTCCGATATGGCAGAAGAGATCTTCGGGACGCCCGTACGAATTGGGGTCCCTGAGAATATCTCTGGGCTCAAGGATATGGTCGCCGACCCGTCCTTTTCCGTTGCGGTCGGTCTAGTAAAGCACGGCTTCGCCGCTGCCGAGTCCGCCCAATTCGAAGCCTATCGGCGTTCACAGAATAGTCCCATGAACTGGCTCGGAGAGCGAATGCGGCGAGTTGCTTCGATTTTCTTTTAACTTTCTTCGTCGTGTTCTTTCGGAGTTGCCGGACTCCATAGCAAAGAATGCGACCCAACTTTCAATGGCAAAATGCCAATCAAAAATTCCTGATAGCACGGGGAGGAGATTTCCATGATTACGATTGAATGCCAAAGTAACGCCAAGATCAAAGTGATCGGCGTTGGTGGTGGAGGCGGAAACGCCATTAACAACATGGTTGAAGGCGAACTCCAGGGAGTGGAGTTCATAGCCTGTAATACCGATGGACAAGCGCTGGAGAACAGCCACGCCGACGAGAAGCTACGTCTCGGCGAGAAATTGACTGGAGGCCTTGGCGCAGGCGCCGACCCACAGATTGGTTGGAAGTCGGCAATGGAAAGCCAGACCAATATCGCGGGCCTCCTTGACGGGTCCGATATGTGTTTCGTCACCGCTGGCCTTGGTGGTGGTACGGGAACAGGGGGTGCCCCTGTAATCTGTCAGGCCGCCAAGGATATGGGTATCCTTACGGTTGCCGTCGTGACCATGCCTTTCTCCTTCGAAGGAGCCCGTCGTCGTAAGAATGCGAATATGGGCTTGGATCAGCTTAAGAAATGCGTCGACACCCTCATCGTGATTCCGAACGACCGACTGATCGAGATCGCGGATGATAATATGACGATGCTAGACGCCTTCAAATGCGCCGATCATATCCTGCTCTCCGCAGTACGTGGAATCAGTGACATCATCGTAACGCCAGGTCTCATCAATGTGGACTTTAAAGATGTCCGCTCCATCATGATGGACGGTGGACTCGCGCTGATGGGACAAGGTCGCGCCAGCGGAGAAGGTCGCGCACTGGCAGCAGCGCAGGCGGCAACATGTAGCCCATTATTGGACGGTGTAAGCCTTCACGGTGCCACCGGCATCCTGGTCAACATCACCGGTGGACAGGATATGACCCTTCGTGAGGTCAACGACGCCATGAGTTACGTCCAACAGGAGGCTCACCCGGAGGCTAATATTATCTTCGGTTCGGTTGTGAATTACGCACAGCATGACGAAGTCAGCGTAACCGTTATCGCCACAGGTGGAAACGAAGCGCGTACTGAGGTGAGCGACAACACGGAAGAATATGTCTTTGAGACTATGACGCAACCTACCCGTCTGCAGGCCCAGCAAGAGACGAGCCTGCCAACGGTACAGAACGCGTTTGAGCTTCCGGCCACACAACGGCGAGGCGCTAAACTTCGCGGTGCGCCGTCCCAGGGTCTGGATATGAGTACCGGTAATACCTCATCTCCCGCTCCTCTGACGGAATCACCGAACGTCGAGGCGATGATGTCTCAAAACGAGAGTGAATACGACACTCCAGCGTTTCTTCGTCGGCACAAGGATGTGCAGGACTCGACGAAATAACCGTCAATATACCCCCGTGCTCGGGCGGTGCCGATTTCGGTCGGCACCGCCCTTTTTTTATGGGCCAGAAGAACCTCTTCCCTGACCTATCTAGTCGTCATCCTCTAATTCACGACATAGTGTACTGACGGCCACATAGCCCACCAGGATTTGAAACCGCTTGCGGTCAAAACCTGCCAGTGTATGGCGTATGACTTCTACCCCTTTCGGGTGCGCAACAGCCAGATAGACCGTACCCACGGGCTTTTCCGCTGTTCCGCCCGATGGTCCGGCAATGCCTGTGACCGCAATGGCATGAGTCGCCTGAAGACGTTCCTGAGCTCCTAGCGCCATCGCCCTGGCCACGGGCTCACTGACGGCCCCATTCTTTGCGATCAATTCGGCCGGCACATCGAGAAGGGTCGATTTCGCTTCGTTGGCATAACTCACGACTCCGCCCTGAAATACGCGGCTGCAATCGGGAACACGAGTGATTCGATGGGCGATCAAACCCCCGGTACAGGACTCCGCCAAAGCCAAAGTCGCCCCGGCACGATGGAGCCGCTCAATTGCGTCTTCGAAGAAATCTACCTCTGCGGATTCCGAAAATAAACACCAGGACAGCATGGCCCGTACGTCCTGAAGGAATTGTTCAAAACCTGGAAACGCATCGCGCGGCGATATCTTTAAACGTATCTCCGGAAAATGCGGTAGGGAACGAATCTTTACGTGGGAGTACCCCTCAATAGCAGAGAGCTTCTCCTGCAATCGACTCTCCGTGATTCCAAAGATCCGAAATGTGACCTCTTGGGTCGGGTTCACGGATATCCCCGCCGCCCCCAGGATCGTATCCTGATGTGCGCGTAGCATACCTTGGAACTCAAATGGTACGCCTGGAAGGCATACCAGAACATTCTGTCCGTGATGGACAAGAAAACCTGGAGCCGTCCCGAATTCGTTCGGAAGAGTCGTTGCTCCTTCCGGAATGTCCGCCTGGCGTAGATTCACCTCTGAAAATTCTCGGCCTCTTTTCTCAGCTCGAGCTCTGAGATGCTTCACGATGTCCTCGTTACGAACCAGAGGACTCCCAACGATCTTAGCTACCGCGAGACGCGTACAGTCGTCATCGGTTGGGCCAAGCCCACCGGAGATAATGCATAGCGCTGGCTCCGTTGTGCTGTGCAGAACTTCTTTCGCAAGGGCATCCATCGTATCGGACACGATCGCCGTACGGTTCAGGGTAAGTCCTATCTCTCCAAGGACTTGGGCCGCACGATTCCCGTTGATTTCGATCGTCTCCCCTTTCAGGAGTTCATCACCAACCGCTATGAAAACTATTCGCATGGGACGTCTATCGCTCGCACCATCATCACTGTCAAGAGACCCGTTATCACAAGCCCGGGCTCGGGTGGTCAACCTGGTCTGGTCATAGTAGACTCGTAAATTCCATTTCTTCGGTACAAGAAATTTCTGTCTCGAATCCGGGAATATTACACGGAATTACTTGGCTGTATGGAGTATTGCCGTAAAGTGTGGATAAAGTGCGCAAAGGTGTAATTCGTGGAAAGCCAACGAGAACAATTCATCTCTAGCCCTAAGGGTTCGATACCGCGACTCGTAACAACGCGATTGTTACCTCTGATTATAGCCAGCTCCCTGGCCTGTAGCGGGCCGACCCAGAACCTTCAATCACAGAGCAGTGAGACTACGGAACCAGTGGTTACGAAGGCGGTGGCACCCACTCCCACCGTGACCGTATCAAAAACTCCGAAAGCCCTCCTGTTCGTGAAAGGCGCGAAAGATTCGGATGTAGCCACCGTAAACGGAAATCCACTCACTCTGGACGTCAACGGGATGGCAACCCTGGCACCTGGAACCTATACGGTTGCGATCAAACGGGGGGAAGTCAGCTGGTCCCAGTCTGTGACCTTGAGTGCCGGACAACCCACGACAATCGTCCCCCCCTGGTCCAAGGTGATCGCCAAGCCTGCGGCCAAGGAGACCCGCGCCGAACGTTTGGCCCGTACTCGTAAACAGCGACGTGCCCTTCGTATCTTCGAACGCGGTAAACGCCAACTTCGCCGTAAGAATATTGAGAAGGCTCTCGAGCTATTCCAAGAAGCCTACAGCGTGTATGAGCATCCATACATCGAATACCGATTGGCCAGTGTGTACACAGAGCTTGGTCAGCCGACAGAGGCCTGCCCGTTCTGGCAGAAGGTCGATGGGCAGATTCGAAAATTCGAAGTAGATATCCAGCTACACCTCGCGGAATGTGCCTTGATACACGGAGATGCCGAGGCCGCTCTAGAACGTCTTGAGCCATTAAAGAGACGCGTCCGACGAGCAAAGAAGGCCTACTTCCAGATCCTGATGAGTGACGTCCTGCTTCGAACAGGTAATCTCGCGGATGCAGAACCGCTCTTGAATCTGGCGATGAAACGACGTCTGAGTGGTCACCTGAAGAATATCTCCTCGGATCTCCTCTATCGGCTCCAGAATGAAAAATATGGTTTTCCTCTCGACAGCCCAGAACGAACGGAATCAGCCGGCCTCGTGGATAAAGCACAAAAACTGCGCGGTCAGAAACGCTACCAATCGGCTATACGAGCATTACTTCGAGCCATTCATCTCCAGCCACACCCCAAACAGATCGTCTTACGCGATGCCCTGGTCCGTGAATGGTTGGAGTCCATGGCCCAACGTTCCACTGGAACTCCAGCGTTGACCGGATTGGCAGAAGGCCTGCGGAACTCCGGTATTCCCGATAGCCTACGACATGATGTATCGCAGGCCCTGCTCTCTGGTGCGGAGGCCCAGCTAGGTCGCGGTGCAACAAAGCGCGCGGCTCTCCTTGCCACGGCATCACGAGAATTCGAAGACACCGATGCCGCTCGACGTGTGTTGACCCAGGCTATGTCTTCGGCACAGAAAGTATTCGTACCGAAGGGTGTATATAGCGTTGGCACAAGTACTGATCAGCTGAACCAACTGGTTAAAGATTGTCGAGGCCAAACTCGCGACCCGTCCAAGTGCCGGGAGCACCGATTCCGTGCTGAGCTTGAGCAGCATCGAGTCCAGGTACAAGGTTTCTACCTGGGACGTTACGAGGTAACGGTCAATGAATACCGAGCCTGTGTCGATGCCGGTATATGTACTCGCCAACATTTCGATATCGACGGTAGTTGTCCCTATCGTAAGCGTAATTCCGACAAGCTCCCGATGACCTGCGTCGATTGGAGTGGTGCACAACAATACTGCAGTTACGTTGGTGGTAGACTGCCCACAGAGAGCGAATGGGAAATCGCCGCCTCGGGTATGGGTCGTCGAATCTACCCCTGGGGATTTACCGCTCCCAACAGTACACGAGCGAATTATGCCGACAAATCATCCGGGCGTGAGGGCACAGCATTCCCCTTCGATAATTCCAGTGATGATGGGTACGCCCGCACAGCTTCTGTTGGTTCGTTCCCACGCGGTTCTACACCGTCTGGGTTAATGGATATGGCAGGGAATGTCGCGGAGTGGTGTCTCGATTGGTACAAAAAATCAAGTTACTCACCTGCTACAGGAAAAGGCGCTCTCTCGAAAGATCCTCGTGGCCCATGTGATGGGCGTTCGCCCTGCAGCGGCCTATCCAAACGTTCGGTACGAGGAGCTGGCTACCAGGGACTTCCCTTCGAGCTTCGAAACCGGGGACGAAAGGGGGTCCGGCCCAACGAAACAAAGCCATGGCTCGGTTTCCGTTGCGCCTGGGATGTCCGTTGAGAGATGGGCTCGTCCCTCTGGTCTAGCTGTCAGGGCTGAGCGGTTGGTGATTTGAGCATTATGCTTACGAGACATGGCCCCAAATCTACAATATATCTGCCCAGAGTGTCGCCATCGTACAAATGAACGGCGTTGCCCCTATGACGACACGCCGACCATACGATTCGACCTCATAAAGAACCCAAGCCAGGCCGACCCTCTGGTTGGTAAGACGGTTGATAATAAGTTCCTTGTTCTTCGACGTATTGCCCGAGGGGGAATGGCCAACGTCTATTGTGTAAAACATAATAAGACGGAAGCTGTCCTAGCCCTTAAGGTCCTATCCTCGGGCCTTGTAGAGGACATCAACGCTGTACGGCGATTCTTTAATGAAGCACGTCTGGCGGCCACCCTTCGGCACCCCAACACGGTTCGGGTGTTCGATATAGGTAATACAGAAGATGGCGCGTGTTATATGGCCATGGAGTACCTGGAAGGGCATACCCTTGGACAAGCATTACGATTCCAAAGCCCTCTCGCGACCGAACGGGCCGTACATATTGCGAAACAAATCCTTCGCTCTCTCGGCGAAGCCCACGGTCATAAGTTGGTACACCGAGATCTGAAGCCCGATAATATTTTCCTGATTCACCATTATGGGGTCCCCGATTTCGTAAAAGTTCTCGATTTCGGTATTGCCAAGGCATTATTGGATACCGCCGCGTCGCTCACCCAGACAGGCACGGTGGTTGGCACCCCTCGTTATATGTCGCCCGAACAAGCGCAGGCACACCCGGTAGACCCCCGAAGCGATCTCTATTCTCTCGGAGTGATTCTATACGAACTGGTTACAGGGCGAGCGCCATTTGAGGATGAGGTGCCGGTTCAGGTGTTGATGCAACATATCAACGACCCACCCGTCTCGGTAGAAGTGATTCGGCCAGAGCTTCCAGGAGACCTCACCAAATTGATCATGAATCTTCTGGAGAAAGAGCCAGACGACCGCCCATCCGATGCGACAGCAGTCCTTCGTTCTCTGGGGGCGCTGGACTTGCCCCCATGGACCGGAGGCGACACCCCCGCTAGTCCACCGATCCGCCCCGTACAACACGACGCGCCCACAAATATATTTGTCTCGACCGGCCTGACCACAGATCCGGAGTCCAGTGGCGATCCAAGAGATACGGATCCCACCAATAAGGTCGAACATACAACGCAACGCGGTGCTACTCCGCGTAGAGCAACCACAGCACCGCAGGCCGCTACTCCAACGGTTTCCCTTGATACTCAGCCGGGAGCTAAGACAAAGCATAACTCGGATACATTGGTTCAGCCCAAGGCCAAGTCCCGCCGTATGGCGATACTCCAATTCCTGGTCTTAAGTGTCACTGTCGTTGCCCTCTCCGTTATCGTCGTTATGCAGGCTACGAAAACACCGGCCAAAGGAACCGACGGCGACGAGAGGGATGGACAGCCAGATCATATAGAGATGGAGGACAGCTCCTCTCCTGACGCCCCCTCGTCTATAGAGAAGGAATCCGCTGAGCCTGAAACCACACCTCCGGCCATCATTGAGGTCAAGCCGACCCCGCCTCCAATTCGATCTGCTTCTGAGAAGAAAGATATAACAACGACGAAAGCCGAACAGGACACGCAATCTGTCCCATCGAAAGACACGCCAGATGTCCAGATACAACCGCCAACAAAAAAGAAAAAACGACCACGTCGTAAAGAAAAACCACTAGAGTGGAACCTCTAAGAGGGGGCAGAGATCCGCGTACGATCGCTTTGAGCTGTTGACATCCCCATGTCGTTTGGTAGACATGGCGCGGAAAGGCGGCATGGCCAAGTGGTAAGGCAGAGGACTGCAAATCCTTTATCCCCGGTTCGAATCCGGGTGCCGCCTCCAGTCGAATCAAAGGGCTCTAAAGGGAGACCTCGGAAATACGCCATCCCCCGCCATGGGCCGAATCCATCTCTACAACGAGCGGGGCAGGGCTTCGCCCCGATGCGGCCAAAAAGACCTTCACGCGGCTCGCGTTCTTGGTTTCCACCGGGTCTGTACGGACGATATGAAAAGACTCTGGATCATCCGATGATGCCAGATATTGAGCTTTCAACTTCAGGAAACGAGACCAGTTGAAACGGTAAAACCCACTAAACGACGCAACGTTCGCTCCCACATTGGAATGTACCAGTCTACGTAGACATTCCTGTACGGCGTCCTCATCATCCAACGTATCTATCGCCAACCGGAACAGAGAGATGATTGCCATGCGGAACGTATCTCCGGGGTTTGGAGGCCGGTGTCGATTCAGAATCGCGATCGCAATGCCAGACTCTGGGTCGATCTCTGCTGGTGCGGGAGTGGGGGCCGGTGTTCCAGGACTCTCTTCAGGTTCTGTACGTTCCGAAGTCATGCCCGCGAGCATGCTCCGGGCCTCTGCAAGGTCCCTCTCCGCCCGCTCAATGCGTTTCACAATCTCCTCGAGACTCACGTCATCATGATCTTGTGTAGAGCCACCCATCTCCCCACTTCCTCATAGGAAACCCAAGCGAAAACGCTCGTTAGTTTTTCTTCATTGCCACGTTACGTTCAAGAAGACATTGCAAATAGTCCGCCGCCTTATACAGCTGGAAATCGAACTTAATTCGTCGGTCGAGATCCGCAGCATGTATCGCTTCCGCCCGACCGTTCTCCTTTACGCATACACCCAACTCGCGGACCAATGCCTCGTTGGGACGTGACGGTTTCGCCGAAATCTTCGGAAGATGATCATAGAGGTTTTCCTCTCGGAAGCCCAGAGGCATTGTCCCATCTACATCAGGGGTGACGTCTACATCTGGCGAAACACCGACCACCTGCAATGTGTTGCCCATGGGCCCGTAGTAGCGCGCGTGGGTAAGTTTCAACCAATACCCTTCACCAAGGTTTGGCGGTATTAACTGCTGTACTGTGGCCTTACCAAAGGTTCGATCGCCAAAGACGAGTGCTCGTTTATTTTCCTGAACCGCGCTGGCAACAATCTCTGCTGCAGAGGCTGTTCCATCGTCCACAAGAACGACCATGGGTAGCATAATGTCACGGCCCTTTCTGGCGCCATACTCTTCCGGAATTCGAGTCCGACTCTTCACTGTCACAATCCGTCCCAACTCAAGGAACAAATCACTCATCAAATACGCTTCGTGCAAGAAGCCGCCTGCGTTGTTTCGCATGTCCAGTATGAGCCCACGTAATTCGCCAGAAGCGCTCTGTTCTTTAAGAGAGAGAATGTTCTGCCGTAACTCGGACGTTGTATTCTCTATGAAGCCACGGACCTTCACATAGCCAATATCGGCATGCTCGGGGCCTAAAAGCCGTCCGCTCACATTCGTAATCTTGATGAACGCGCGGGTAATCTTGATTTCGAGATCGTCTGGCACACCGACGCGCTGAACTGTCAAAACCACATCGGTCCCTTTAGGGCCTTTTATTTTGGCTACAACCTTTCGCAGGAATAGCCCCCGAATATCCTCACCATTCACCTTGATAATGATATCCCCAGCACGCAAGCCCGATTTCTCGGCTGGTTGCCCCTCCATCGGGCTTTCCACGATGATGTCGTCATTGCGCTGGGTAAGAAGCGCGCCGATGCCCTCGAAAGAAGCATCGCGGAGCTCCGCATTGCTTTCTTTCCAGGCCTTATCGGAGACAAGCGTCGAATGAGGATCAAGTGCGCCCAGATACCCTTGCGCGGCGGCAATCCAAATCCGGTTGGTCGTAATGTCCTCGCCTCTATTCTTTATGGCGTACGCGACAACTTTTTCGAAATCGGCCTTACCGAACTTGGTCTTTTTCCAGTAGCCCTTTAGCTCTCGGTACCGCTCCTTGAACTCAAGTCGCTTTTTCCGAATCTCGTCGTCCGTCATCTCTTTCCGTTCTTTGTCATTCCACCCTTCGACATGTTCCAGGATCACGTACTTCGCACGAGGATCCACCCGAATTATTTTGCCTTCCCAACGCTTTTTCTCGTCGGAGCGTTTTTTCATTTTTTTATAGTACGGTTCGGGAACCAACTCCCAACGCTTGCCTAAAACGGCTAAAGCCTGGTTCGCGGCAGATTCATAGGCGATGACCTTATCGTAATCCTGGTCGATATAATGGTTTCGGACCTGCTCCAGAACCTCCCGAAAATGGAACTTACCAAAGGTGACGTCGGCCCAGTAGTCGACCTCCGCTTTGTCCTTGTCTTTGTCCTTGTCTTTGTCTGCGGCGAGTTCCGTTTTATCGGATACCGGCTTGAAATCTTTTATTTGCGCGTGGGAGGCACTTAAGACGGTCAGTGCCATTCCACCAATCGTCAAAAGAAGGAAGAGCGGCCAGCGAGTAAGCGACCAGATGGGACGTACACTCAACTGCGGTGCTCCCTCGTCGTCACGGTTGTTGCCAGGCGTCGATTTCATATTGCCTCTATACTCTTCATTCATTCAGCGTCTCTTACCCACTATCTACTCGGTTTCCACTTGCTTCTCAATCCAGTGTATCCAATGAGTCGTCTACAATTCAAAGATACGGGCCACCGTTTTCATTCCACGACCAAGTGTATCTTCGATTGCCTCATCCGTCAGATTCCTGGACTCCCTGATATCTCTTCTCGATTGACTCGTAATAATCGATTACACGGCGAACGTAGGCTCGCTTCTCAATATACGTTCCCGGATAAAAGGATCGTTTGAATCCATAAATCACGATGTGGCGTAAATCTCGTGGACGCAGGGAGAAATGATTTACTGCCAACTCCAGTTCTCGGCTCATATTGGTACGCGAAACCAATCGATTATCCGTACATAGAGTGACCGACAGCCTCGCCTTCCACATTTTCGAAAACGCATGATCGTCGAGACTCTTCAAGGTCGGGTCGGTTTGGAGATTACTACTCAAGCAAACCTCCAATGTGATCCGACGATCGGCTATAAACTCGGCGAGCTCTCGAATATATTCGTCTTTGTCCTGTATGGACGTATCAGAGATATGATCTGCACTGAAGAGGTGGTACCCATGACCCACTCGATGCGCATGCAATTCGGTGATCGCCTGAAAAATGCTCTCGGGCCCGTACGCTTCACCAGCGTGTACGGTTCGCTTCAGAAAGTTCTCATGGGCATGCTGGAATGCAGGCCAATGATCGGCGGCCGGATAACCATCTTCTTGTCCGGCGAGATCAAAACCTACGATGGGTAGGCCGTAATCGGCCCGAATATTCACGGTGGCCTTCGCCAGCTCCGTAGACGTGAGTCGAAACACGTCCTTGGGGTCACTATGGGCATGTACTTCCAGGACTTTTCGATAGTACTCCCCGAATTCCCGATTAAACATGCGTAAGGCACAAACAATTATTCCGTAGGCAAACGGTGGTTCTGCACCGCTTTCAATCTCCGCGCGCGCATTAATCTCCTGCTGCGCACGTTTCAGTCCCCGATTTGCCGCACGTAATACATCTTCCAGGGTCTGGTTATCATTGACATGGAGTTGGGGAGCAAAGCGAGGTTCAATATAGCGAACCCCTTCATTAAAGTTGTCCCAGGCAAACTCATAGGCGACCCGTTCAATGCCGTCTGGGTCCTGCATGACGGCCGTCGTGTATTGAAAGCCCCTTAAATAATCCACCAACGATGGATAGCGCTCTTTGAACACGAGCTCGTAAAGCCCTTCTTCTGTATACGACGGAAGCTCTACATTTCTGTCACGAGCCAACTCAATCAACGTGCCGACCCGAAGACTACCATCAAGGTGTACATGAAGATCCGTTTTCGGAATCTCTCGTAGGAAATCCTTGCTGATGATTGGGGTCGACATCATAGACACTCTGCGTGAATCAATACCTGATATTGAATCACGTATTGGAAGGCGGGTACACCTCTTGTTATAGCACCCTCAAGCCACCACGCGAAAGAGTTGAGCTTCGATTCGCCGAATTGGTGCGATCATTGCTATGATAGGAGCAGACACGGGGATTCGAGACCCCATTTGGATTGAATACGTATGGCTGAAGAACCCAAAGGACTCACAAAAGAACAGCGCAGAGAGCTCGAAGAGCTGATGCAGGCGGTAGAATCGGGTCGTATGGACGCGGAAATCGTCCAGAAGTACCTCGACCAGGGAACGAGTCTTCTCGGCGACGAGAGCCCTATGCTCCTCAGCCATAAGCAGAGAACCGACCTGACTCGAGTGTTGGGGCGTGATCCAGGAGATCTTCGTATCCACACGGGAAAACGCGCCCGGGATGCAACCGACGCGATGAGCGCGAAGGCTTTTGCCGTCGGCGAACGAGATATCTTTCTTGGAGGAGAAGTCAGCGGAAGCCTCGACACACGCGAAGGATTCGCAATCCTCGCACACGAAGCCATGCATACCATCCAGGAGCAGGCTGATGTAGGCTTTCGACGAGGCGGAGCCGCTACGGATGAGCTAGAAGCCCAGGCACGTAGGGTAGAAAGCCGTGTGCTGGCCGAAGACGAATTAACCACCGCATCCACCATGCATGAAGGGGATCGGTTAGTTGGAGAGACACACGACGCGTCGCCGCCCTCACCGACAGAACTCCTGAATCGGTTGTCGGATCACGACAGACAGCGGGTTGCCGAGCGGGTTCTTGCTATATTGAAAAGCCGTAGTCGACTGGATGCCGATCGATTCGGGATCGATTAACGTTCAGGGCTCGTCCTCGTCGATGGACTCCCCCTGCACCACGGCGCGTAGTCGCAGGATGGCACGACGTGCGGCCGGCACATAGGCTCGTTCCGTCGGGACCTTTTCGGCTATTTTTACATATCGTTCCCAATAGACCAGAGCGTCTTCATAGCGATGTACCGACTCAAAGGTATACGCCAGATTATATAGAGCCTGCGGGTACCGCGCCCGTAGAGCGAGCGCCCTCTTGAACGCTTCTATCTCTTCCTCGGTACGACCGAGCATATGCAATACAAGACCACTATTGTACTCGGCCTTATACATATTGGGTTTCAACTTCAAAGCCTGCGCGTACCGGTCTAGCGCCATCTCATAATATTTGCGGGCTTCTGGTCCAGGTACACCATCCCCCACTCGGGTATACACGCGCCCCAGATTGAAATGGAGGTCTGGTACCTGATCGTTAATCTCCAGGGCTTCTTCATAATATTTAGAGGCTTCTTTGAGCCGATTCTGGTCGGCCAGGACCACGCCAAGGTTCATACGCGCCCCAAAGTCTCGTTCATCGAGGGACGCCGCTTTTCGATAGGCACGCTCCGCTTTTTCAAGATCTCCCTTTTCTTCGTAGCAGACCCCCAGGTTGAAATAGGCCTTCGAGTAGCGTGGATCAATAGAGATAGCCTTTCGATACGCGAAGATCTCTTTCTCTCCCGAATCCCTGCCGCCACGACCACTATATGCCAGACCTAAATTATACCATGCCTCGCGAAAGTCAGGCTTGAGGCGTACGGCTTCCGACAAATGTGCCACACCGAGATCACCCTGCTTCGATTCCAGAAGATCGGTCCCCTCTTGAAAATGTTTTTGTGCGCTCATCCGCTCGAGGGCCGCAGCCTTCGGAGCCCCATCCTGCGCCATCACCGGATCAGCGATGATAAAGACAGACGAAATGACCACAAAGAGGAAAAGACGCATAAACAACCCGGGAACCTTTACTTACATACAACAGTTAACGCGAACGACCTATTCAAAGGTCTCGTCGAACTTACGTTCCAACGTAGCCAGGATCTTCTTTTTGAATGGGCGTAACATCAGGTTCAGATCGATCTCGATACCCACTGTCGATTCGGTAACCTGCAGCCGACCTTCGAATCCCTGACCTCGCGCAATACCTTCGGTACCGTCCGCGCTCCACTCGACATCTTTCACAAGCTCTGGACGCTTCTCTCGAAGAGTCTCCAGCAACCCCTGAGCACGACGAATCGCCTCATCAAGGGGAAGAGCGTGTGTACGTTCTACTTCAACCGCTGCCATCGAAAACTCCTGAACATCTGGCCCCACCATAGCGTTTGAAGAGGGTGTGGGCAAGACGCAAAACGGACTGTTCTAGTCCAAAAAGAAAAACGCCCGGCCATCAAATGACCGGGCGTTTTTTTATCGGTTCTTTCCAGGCCTCAGCCCGAAAAGATTACGATTTCAGACTACCAGTACAGGTTGAACCCAACACCAGTCGTACCGAATACGAGATTCGTAGCATCTTTCTGATGATCGATGGCCACGCCGAAGCTCGCGTCGATGGAGATGTTGTCGTTGTACCAGTATTCGCCACCGAGGCTTCCGCCCACTACAGCGTGCATGGTGTCGCCAAAGGCGTCAAAGTCACCACTGAGGTTGAGGCCTACGCCCATGAAGGGGCTTACCTTACCGGAGTTGGCTTTGTACATACGGTACTCAACTGCAAGGCTGATAACCTTTCCAGCTTTTGCATCACCGGCCAAGCCCATGCCACCATCGAAACCGAGGCCTACGCGTACGGCAGATGCGTCATCAAGGCCGTAGGACAGGTTTGCATGGGTGTCGTCGCCAGCCATACCGGCGTACGAGAAGTGATCAATACCAACGCCCCATTGGCCAGCTTTTGGTCCAGCCATAGCTGTTGTAGCAACAAGGCAAAGTACTGCTGCGAATGCAAGAATGTTTCTCATTTCGATTCCTCCTAAGCTGTTTCTGAACACCAATTTCACCAGCGAAAAGGGCATTCGGGATACTCGGCAGATTTCCGAGCCTGCTTGATGGCGTTTATACACCGGCTAGGAGCGAAGTCAATAAAATGGCCCAAAAAAATTGGGGTAAATCTGTGGATAACTTTCTCACCGTCCGAAAATATTGGGAAAAGCAGTACGCCTTTATTTTTCAAGGGAATTCGCAATTCGAACCGCGAAATTTTTTACGCACAAACCGCGAAATTTTTTCGCAGCAGAGCAGGTCATCGATGATGGGGGGGAACTCCCAAATCTGGCCCGTTTTGATCCCACGATTTTCAGGATCTCCGACAAAAAAAACCGCCAAATTCGGCATATTTTCAATTCCCAGAATTTCAAAAACGAAAAAAGCCGCAGCGTTTGCTGCGGCTTTTCGCAAATTCAACACAAATCGAAAAAAATCGTGAGCCGAAATCGACCTATCGTTGGGCCTCAGAAAAACTCGTACGATTTCGTTTCCCCTGAGGACATAGCCAACAAGCCGATCGCTTCTTAGTCAACGCATTAGAGGTAACATAGTCATCTAAACATTGCGCAAGCGTCAGGTTTTTCCGCCTGGGCTTACAATAGAAAAACTCGTTTAAATACCGCGGTGCAGGAGTTGCATCTTGTTTTTTCTTCCACATTTTTATTACCAGGTAGTTCTATAAACAAAATTTGATTCGGGGTCACAATACCCCGGGGGTTGCCTGTAGTAATTGCAATAACAATGCCGAAATTTTCGCCGTTTCTCCTATAACAGCGCAAGTGCCCGGTTTTGGAGAAACTTTCTGGTTTTTTCTTGATCCCAGAGCCAGAAGTTGTTCCATAACCGGGGTCCGAGCACCCCTATATTATGAAAAATTTTCATGGTTGTGTCGAGAAGGCGGTTTTCAATGATTCTATTTCCCAACAAATGTTTTCGAATCCTGATGATCTTTCTTATGGTCGGAGCTCTCTTCGCATGTTCCGACGAGAATAGCGTCGTAAATACGGGTACAGATACAATCACCTCCTTCGAGGACAGCAGCTCCAACGAAGACAGCACATCTCTTATGGATACATCCTCTCTTGAGGACACGACCTCGATCGAGGACTCGTCTCTAACAGACGTGAGCCAGAGCGTTCCTGACGTGCCAGAAGATGTTGGCCAGGACACTGGAGAACCGGATACGACCGAACCACCAGTAGAAGATACCATCTACGCTGGTTGGATCGGAGGCGCCTGCGAGACAGATGCCGTCTGTGATTACGACGACAGTCTGTGCCTTACGGAGGTTGACACCGATCTACCTGGGGGCATGTGCAGTCAAGACTGTGACCTTTACTGCCCAGATCAAGGGGAAGCCATCACCACATTTTGTGTAGATGGAACCTATCTCGGCCTCTTCGATTCAGGCGGTTATTGCGCCATGCGCTGCGATTATGCTGTCAGCGCCAGCGGCTGTCGCCCCGGTTATGTCTGTGAAAGCCTCCCGCGCTATAATGATCCATCGACAGTCATCGCTACCTGTGTACCTGGCACCGAAACAGAACCACCCGATAACCCCCCGATCGGGATCACCAACTGCCAGCAGGAACTGACGAATCGAGGCGTGGGCTTTACTGTGGGCGTAAATAATATGGATAGCCCAGCCGGCCATCCCAACATCATATGCGATGTGCAGGATCCCGTCATGATAGAACCGACGATTCATGGCGTGACCTATCGATACGCGTCGGTCAACGGGGCGGCAAACTCCATATACACATCTTGCCAACTGGCCCTGGCTATCGAAGAGACGAGTCTGTGGCTCGCCGAACAGAATGTAACCGACGTAATTCACCTGGGTGTATACAACTGCCGTCTCATCTCTGGCGTGAGCCCCCCCACTCTTAGTGAGCATGGCCTGGCGAACGCGATTGATATCGCTGGATTTCGGAATGCGGACGGTAGCATCTATACCGTCATCGATGATTGGGAACTCAACACCTCGTTCCCCGTTACCGTCCCTGGTAGTTTCCTGAAATGGTTTGTAGAGACCGTATTCGAGAACTGGATCTACAACATCATCCTCACACCAGACTACAATGCCGCCCATCATGACCACTTTCATTGTGATCTCACACCAGGAGCTCATTTTCTCCAGTAAGATCGGTCACAGTATTTTCGAGATTGCTACGAAGAAAATCGCGTGCTAATCCGAATAGCACATCTAGCTGGTAATATGATGATCGAAAATCAGTATATGGAATGTGGTCCTGACGAAGAAAAGGGTGAGGATAAGAGCGCCTTTGAGAGAATGCTCAAATCTCGTTCGATTCTCATTCGCGGCGTAATCGATGGGAAGCAGGCCGAGAAAGTTATGCGAGAGGCCTTGCTTCTCGAGGGTGAAGATTCTGAGAGACCGATTACGGTGATGCTTAATTCTCCCGGAGGCTCGGTCACGGATGGCATGGCCATCTACGATATGCTTCGGTTCATCAAGCCCAAAGTACGTATTGTTTGTGCAGGGCTGACCGCCTCCATCGCGACAATCATCCTCTTGGCGGCCGAAAAAGAAGATCGACTCAGTCTTCCTTATACGCGCTTCCTGATTCATCAACCGCTGATCATGGGTCAGGTTGTCGGCCCCGCAAGTGATCTCGAGATCACAGCGAACGAAATCCTGAAAACCCGGGGCATTTTGAACAATCTTCTGGCGACGGAAACGGGACAGAAAATCGACCGTATCGAAGAAGACGTCCAACGAGACTACTGGATGCGAGCAGACGAAGCCGTCGATTATGGCCTGATCGCAGGTATTATCACCCACCGATCCGACCTTCCGGAGTAGCGCATACCCCCGGTTAGGCGAGCTCTCACCGTAATCGAAGAGCGGTATAACTAAGCAGAGTTCCGTGGCGTTTGCGGCACAACCGCGTCACCGTTTTCTGCTTTCCCATCTCCAGGTTTGGGCCGTAGCATCCCTTGGGGCCCCGAAAAAAAGGGCCCGCAACCTGGATATTTTGAAGTTGATTCTACAGATCAATCACGATGATTCGATCGCTATTGGAATCCGCGCTCTCGTCGTCGTCACCAATGTAAATGACAACGTCTTTTTCGCGCTCATCAACTTCTTCATGACCAGGCATTTCGGCGAGCGGCCGTGGAGCCCAAAGAGGTATCTGGGCAGGCTGCTCAAAAGGTGTTTCGAAAGGTCGTCGCATGATAAAAACTGGCTTGGGTTACCTACTTATAGTGTAAAGCGTTTTTCTCGTCTTTCAACTCTCGGTCTGAGAAATTTCTTCCTGAGACCTATACAAGGGATCATCGGCATTCCGGCTTAAATCCTTGAAACCCGTTTGTTTCCGATGGGTTAGAGAGTGTTTAAAGAGCAAGAAAAACGCGTTCTATAAAAATAGACGTAGCTCTCCCAAATTCATTCAAAATGCCCTCTATTAAGAGAGTTTTTGACAAATTCGGTCCACAAAAGATGCCAACGAAGGGCCCAAATCCCCGTCCTTTGACTCCAAAAAAAGAGTCGGTTCGGGCTGTATTTCAACGGACGGCTTTTCTTCCAATACGAAGACGAGTACTTCTCGAAAAACCGTCTGATTTTCTGTCGCTGCGATGGGGTATTTTTGTCGCAGACTAAATCCCCTATTTTGTGCCGCTTCTACAACCGCAGACACTCGCTCTGGCGGATACATACAAACGAACATTCCCCCCGGCTTCACAGCCTCCCCGGCTACCTCTGCGAGCTGCTCATGATTCAGAGAGAGCTCAAACCGAGCAACCGCCTGACTCGGATCCTTCGGAAGTGTCCCCGAACCCAGGGGGTAAAATGGAGGGTTACTAACAACAAGATCACAGGAAGTGAGAGGCCAATAGCGGCGCTCCATCACATCCGCACAATGTATTTTCACCCGTGATTCCATGCCATTGGACTCGACATTTTCCTTGGCACACGCAATTCGCTCATCGGATATATCAACGCCCCAGACCTGCGCGTCAGGCCATAAAAGCGCGGCCATTAAGGATAGAAAACCCGATCCACAACCAATATCGAGTACCCGCTCTGGGGTGGGTTTCGAGACCACCTCACAGATATAACTAAGCGCAAGCGAGTCTACTGCGGTCCGAAAGCCCCCTGCCGGTTGCTGATACTGCAGCTTGCCGTCAAATAGGCCGTCAGACGTGGCCAGGCCACGAGGGCGGTTCGTCTTCCCGGCCGTACCCATACATAGGACCTACATATTCAAGTACTGGCGAAAGTTCAGATATCTGCGCCGGGAGCGCAGCATGAACACCAGAGAGGAGATAACCAGGAAAATGGCTCCAGCATAGATCCAGAGAACACTCGTTCGGAATGAAGGATCAAATCCATCAATGAGCACCCACGACACGCTCCTGGGGTATTCACCTTTTTCCCATGTCCAAAGAGAGTCCTTCATGCTGGATGGGGCGTGCTCTCGTCGATACAACAGCCCCTGCATGGTGACCTTCACATCGAGATTCTCAACACGGGCCCTCTTCGTCGAGATCAGTCCGAGGAAGCGACCGTCCAGATTATTAATCTTCATAGGCGGTGCCGGTAACGTCTGACTCGTCTGCACCACAATGTTGAACAGAGGGCAGAAGAACTCATTGAAATTGGTCGCATCGGTTCGGGTCATTGTAGGAACAAACCCAGTCATCCGAACAAAGCTTCCATTCTTAATCTTCAATGCATCAGGACAGCCTTTTACACATGCATTGTTTCCTTTCTTTTCATTCTCCGTCGCCCAGATCTCTCGTATATCACCAACATCTGTCGGCTCCCCATACCGAAGATAGCGGCTTATCTCTGGCCATAATTTGGTTCCGCTGAATAGGCTTCCTCCCAGGACAATCAGAAACAGGATTCGCCGCAGCCCATAGTTGAACTTGAGGTTCTCCAGATGCACATGCGGATCATCGCCCATTTCCCAAGACTGAACCGCGCCGTCCGTCATATGTCCGTTTTCATTGTCCACCGTCGACTCCTTGATCCACCAAGCGTAACGAATGCAGCCATGAACCGCGACAGCCTATACCATACCGTTCGCCAGGGGCCTAGTTAGAACGTTTGGGCTCATCATTTCATCCCGAAGGGGCGAACTTCGACGCTGTGTTTCAAGTCGACGAAGCTTTCGATAGAACGTGCTTTTAGAAATACCCAGCCGCCGACGAGCAAGCCCGCGGTCGGCAGGTCTAAGAAGGCCAATACGCAAAATCTCTCTATCCATTAAGGAGAGTTCGGTCTTCTCATATAGGTGTTTGCCACCACGGTTACTAGCGATCGTATCCGACAGTATCTGTCCATCGAGAGGTCTCCCCAGAGTACGTAACGCTGCTCTACGGAGTACATGCTTGAGCTCACGTACATTTCCAGGCCAGGTGTACTTCATCAGCGGTATCCAGGCATCGACTGCCAACCCCCCCGTGAATAGTCCTTTCGTACGTAATTCATCCAATATAGCGATCCCTATCGGACGTATATCCATCGGACGATCCTTCAGGCCTGGTACAGAAAGAATCGTCCCGGAGAGACGCTCCTGGAAATCCCGTCGTAAACCATCAACCGTTCCATCCTCGCCACGCTCCCGATTGGTAGCTCCCACAACGATCCCCTCAAAAGGAACCGTACGAACCTGCCCGACCGGCCGAACCTGCCTCTGTTCCAACGCCCGCAGCAGCGCCGCCTGAACATCGGATGGAGCCTCCCCTACCTCATCAAGAAAGAGTACACCGTCAGCCACCGTTCGAAACGCACCTACCGAGGATTGCGTTGCCCCGGTGAAAGCCCCTCGGACATGGCCAAACAATTCGGAACAAGCCAGGCTGGGTGTAAGAGCTGCCATATTTACGGCCGCAAACCCCGCGCACCCTAATCGACTCTTTCTCCCCAGCCGCACCATCCGCGCCAGGGACTCCTTGCCGGTCCCGCTTGGACCAACGATAAGCACATCCACGCCGAAGTAGCCGGACAATACGGCCCACGCCATCACGTCTACAACCGACGGCGTCGCGGTGCAGAATCCAGCCAACTCAATCACCGGGCCCGTCTTGGTCTTGAAGAGATTACATACGACAGCCGGCCGTCCAGTGCCCATCCAAACCGAACCCGGAGAATACGACACCCCGGTGTCCGGGGCGGAACTATCGACCACTACAATCCCTCCGTCTCGCGACCGGCGAATCGGTGGCATATCGAGGGTGGCCGAGGGCTTCAATCCCCGTTCCCAGGCAACCGTCTTTCCCCTGTCGTCCAATACAAGAGGGAGTCCACCGGACGGGTTAAGAAATACCAGGCAGGGGGAGGGGCTGGAATCATATTCATACATTTTTCAAAACACCTCTTTCAGAATCGATTCCATGGTGACATCGGTCTATGTTCTCCCTTGGTCTTATCGACGTTTTACTGAGAGGCGTTTCGGTCCGTCATCCTGGATTGCGTATTGCCCCGCATAATTGACACCCCAGGTACGAACGAGGAAGATGTACCTAGAACACGTATGGAGCAGCATTTCTTTATGGACCTGGTATACCTGGCCAAAAAAGCCAGACTGGCCGCGAACCACACCGCAACCGCGGACACCTCCACAAAGAATCTGTTTCTGCAGTTGGCTGGTAAGCTACTGCTCGAACGCGCCGATGCGATCCTCGAGGCCAACACCAATGACCTGGAACAAGCCAAGGCGAATGGTATCTCGGGGGCTTTGCTCGATCGCCTTACTTTGACAAGAGATCGGCTCGAAGGCATGGCAGAGTCCATGGAGGCGGTTGCCGCCCTTCCCGACCCTGTAGGAACATCAGAAGGTTTTCATACCCGCCCGACGGGTATACGAGTTGGCCGACAGCGAATCCCTCTCGGCGTGATTGGCATGATCTACGAAGCCCGGCCCAATGTGACATGTGAAGCAGCAGCCTTATGTGTAAAGTCGGGTAATGTGGTCCTCCTGAAGGGAGGCAGCGAAGCCCATCAATCCAATATGATTCTTGGAGCCGTCCTTCAGGATGCTTTGAAGGACGCTGGATTACCCGTGGACGCGGTACAAGTGATCCCCTCTACCGAGCGTAGTGTCGTGTTGGAACTTATTCAGATGGATGAGTATGTGGATTTGGTAATACCACGCGGTGGAGAAGGCCTGATTCGCTTCGTGGCTGAAAATGCCAGAGTCCCGGTCGTGCAACACTACAAAGGCAATTGCCATGTTTATGTGCACGAAGACGCAGACCTGATGAAAGCCCACCAGATCACGGTCAACGCCAAGACCCACCGTCCAGGTGTATGCAATGCTGCCGAGACGTTGCTTATCGACGCCACGATCGCCGATTCGTTTTTGCCCGACGTGGCAGCAGACCTCAAAAGCCTGGGTGTTGAAATCCGGGGCTGTCCGGACACAGTAAAGCTCGTCGAGCATGCGGTGCCAGCCACCGACGCCGATTGGGACACTGAGTTTCTAGATCTGATCCTAGCCGTTCGGATTGTTCCAGGCCTGAACGAGGCCCTTGCTCATATTCACAAGCATACGAGTCTTCATACCGAAGCCATCATCACAGAAAATGAGGCCGTCTCAAGCCGATTCATCAAGAGCGTAGACTCATCCTGTGTCATGGTGAATGCGTCCACGCGCTTCAATGATGGATTTGAACTCGGCCTCGGCGCAGAGATTGGTATCAGTACCACGAAATTACACGCTTTTGGTCCCATGGGACTCGAAGAACTGACGGCGAAGAAATTCGTCGTCATGGGGGAGGGGCATATCCGTGCGTAACCTCCTCCCCTTCTCCTATTCCAGTCCCCCCTCCCGACCTATCACTTAATTAGAGGTGTTCGTATATGCCAGAAAAAGCCAATGCTAACGTAGAGCCTGTCCAAGACTATGTTCTGGACGACGTACTCAAAGAGATTGCAGATGCATCCATCGAAAAGCGAGCCGAACGCGTTCGGATCTTGGATGTTCGAAAAGCCGTCACTTATACGGACGCAGTGGTAATTTGTTCTGGGCAGAGCGACCGCCAATTACGAACGATCGCGGATTATATCGACCGCCAGCTTCGCAAAAAATTCCAACTCCACCCCTCCAGTGTAGAGGGACGAGATAGCGCCAGTTGGGTCTGTATGGATTACGGCGACATCATTATTCACGTCTTCTACGGCCCGGCGCGCATGTACTACGACATTGATAATGTCTGGCCAGAGGGCATGGAGCGAACAGACGAGCTCGTAGAATATCCGGACTGAGGAACCCCTATTTCGAGGCCCTGAAAGTGCTGGCAATACGCTTACGGACTCCGGCTAGACTGCCATTTCCACATACTCGCGACACCATCGACGAATTACTCAATCGGATTCGAGGTCGAAAGATACGCGTCGAATTCGAACAGGTACGACGGCCAGAGCCAAAGATCGATCCATCCAGAGAGCAACTCTGGTTACTGGATGAGACAGGGGCTGGCTGGGATTCCAGGACCTGGGCTCGGAAGCTAGAAGAAAGCACCGACGCGGGCGTAAAAAGTATCGTGCTATTTGTGGGCGGATCCCATGGAGTAAGCCCTGCAGTACGTAAGCAGGCCCGTCAGACCATCTCACTCGGTCACGGTACCTTTCCGTCCTGGCTGGCCTGCCTGGTAGCGGCCGAACAGATCTATCGAGCCGACAGCATCCTACGAGGAAGCCCCTATCATCACGGCTAGGTCAGACGCATAAATATTCTCTCAACGATAAGAGAGGGTAGACAGAATCGAAGAGCACGACTTGCTGTGGCTTCTTGCACATCGACTATTCGAGTTCCTTGCGCCATATACCTGCGTGGCCTGTGATTCCAGGACCGATGCTCTTATATGCGACCAATGCATGGATGCGCTGATCCCCTGGCCCAAGGCTCTATGTCCTGGCTGCGGAGTGCCTGACCCACGTCCACCTGCCAAACCGTGGCGACCGTGTTCCCATTGCGAAGCCTTGCAATCGTCTGGGCTCGATGATCTTCATATCTCCTGGACGTACGCAGGTGCGGCTTCGACAATCCTTCATCGCGCAAAGTTTCAGCGTAGGCCTGATATCGCTGTCCGTCTTGCTGCCCTCATTGCAGGAAACCCCCCACCCGAAGCTCGAATCCGCCATACGGACATCCTCATCTCAATCCCACCCTCACCGCAACGACTCCAAAACGTCGGATTCGACGCCAATGCAGAGATGACAGCCACCCTCGCATGGGCTCTACAAATGCCAGCAGCAAATCACGTACTCAAACGGGTGTCCGATGCTCGCCAAATGTATCGAACGGAGGACGAACGGCGTGCATTGATTCGTAATAGCTTCGAGCTTGGTGCCCGCCATCAACGAGTCGCGGGGAAGAATGTGCTCCTGATCGATGATGTACGAACGACGGGTTCAACACTCGCAACCACCTGTCGCCTTCTACGAATCGCTGGGGCGAAACAAGTCTCTGCGTGGGTCTATGCCGGGCGTTGTCGTTACACATCCGTTCCGGAATAAGAGGTTCAGGGTTCTTTGGCGTCAACCCGATCCAGGAGTCGTTGAAACCCCGGATCGCCCAAGAGCCGTATGATTTCGGGATGCGCGGCCAACTGCCGATATTCGCCCTGCTCGGCCATCGTACGGAGTCCCGGATCTTTTGCCAGGACTCCGGAATCGACCTCTTCCAGAATCAAGAGAGCATCTGCACTTGTAAGCTCCTCGGCTCCAAGGTCGTCACGACTTGCAACCCGAATCAATTGGCCGAGTGCCCGTAATCGACGGTCAGGCACATGCTCGAAAACATTATTCTGTTCAACGAAAGTACCGACCCGTGATTTCTGGTAATTGATCCAGAGCGGCGGTGAAATCTGCGCAAAAACAACATTGGCCACAGTCAAGGTACATAGCGCCAGATACACACCGACCAGACCTCGAACTCCACCGAGAAACGCCCCAAAACAACGATCGAAGCCACCCGCTTCTGGTTTAGAATCTGACCAGCGTTTCATCAATGGAGCGGTCGCGATACGTAATACGACATACGCTACCAACCAGAGGACCAATAAGATCGCAAAACCGGCATACCAGGAGGAAATCCCAGTAAGCCGACCCAGCAGTTGGCCCACGGGGGCGCGAGTCATATAAGCCATTAGAAAAGACGCCACCAGCAGTATCGATTGGAGAATCTGTGCAAATGCTCCGTTACGATATCCGGCCAGGATAAATACGCCCATCAAGGCCAATACAATGAGATCCAGAACCATGAACTACTCCTAGTTCGAGGGTAGCGCGGTCTGAAGAGGACACAAGAAAGCCGTCAAAACGAAAAAAGCCTCGGGCGTGATGCCCGAGGCTTTTTTCTTCTCTTATCGAGACTTGACCACCCTGATCAGAAGGGGAGGCCAGGTATTCCGCTTCCACCGGAGCCACAAGGCAAACAGACCGGCTGTTGACCAAGCAGCGATTGGAAGAGGCTCTCAAAGTCGCCACCACCCGAGGTGAGGGCGCAGAGCAGAGCCTGGGTTTGATCCTGTACACAGCTCAAACCTGAAGGACATTGCGCATCACCCTGGGCCGGATCACATACACAGAAGCCTGGGATACCTGTTCCACCGAGAAGCTCGGGGGGAATCGGCACGCCGCCTCCAGCAGCATCTAGCAGAGTCGCGCACTCACCAGACGGGCACATGGCCGTTACGCCATCGCACTTACCGCCCGGATCAACACATGCTCCGGATGCAGGATCACAGATCATGGGTGCACCATCAAAGGGACTCGGAGGACAATCCGCATCTGTATTGCATTGTCCTACTTGTGTGGTACCGCCCTGGCACGTGAATGTAGCCGCATCACAGGTGCCACCAATACTTACACAGTAGGAGTCATCATCCGCGCTACATTGTACGCACGTAAGCTGACCACCAACCTCTGCACAAGCCGGATATGGATCCTGGCATACATCACAGATGTCACTGGAGCAGGTGTGTGTGGTCGTATCGCACATACCACTGGCACAATGGGTACCGTTCAAGCATTCGACACAAGCGCCCTCGTAAAGGAACGGTGTTGGATCGGAGCAGCTCGAACCTTCACATTGGTTCGTGTTCGGGTCACAAGGACCAGCACCGACAGGACAATCCGAATCGGTCAAACACTGGACACATTGGCCATCAACACAGATGGGTTGGTCCGCAGCACAGTTGCAAGCGGCGCATTGCGCACCATAGCAACAGGTACCGCCGAGGAAGCCACATACCTGACGACCTTCGACCGAAAGACTGCAGCTGCTGTTCTCGGGGCACGCGTTGGATTGACCACATGCTGGAGCACAGACACCGACAGAAGAGCCGTCCGGACGGTAGCAGAGAGACGAACCGTCGCCACTGCACTGATAGTCCAGCTGGCATGCACCGCAGGTAGATATCGCTGACGTGCACTGACCATTACCGAAATTGCAGACCTGACCGGCGGGACAACCATCCACGACACAGCCGGAACACTTGTTCGAATATGGAACACATTGCTTACCAGCCGCGTTGGTGGCCTGCAGACATTTGAAACCGATTGAACAATCGGCATCAGCATTGCAGCCGGCCGTACAGGCCAATCCACTACTAAGCGGTGTACAAGAGTCGTTGGGACCACCACAGTCCGTGTCATTGGTACAGGAGTCACAGATGAAATCTCCGTTGGAAGCTGGCTTGCACTCGCCAGTCAGCTCGTCACAGACATCCGTCCCCTGGCATCCAAGCTCTACACAGGATGCGGTTGGGTCCACGCAGAGACCATTCTCACAAATGCCTTCGGGACATTCATCATCCGACAAACATTGTGGAGCCGTGCCATCTGGAATACATACGCCTCCCAGAGACGAATTCGTTACCTCACTCGAACAAACATAACCATCGGGACATTCAGGGCAGCCCGCACAATCACATTCGACTTCTTCACAGGTCGCCTGGCCGTCGCCATTCACATCTACACAGACCTGACCTTCTTCACAATCGGCCAAACCAGAACAGGGTGCAGCCTGGCTGCCTGTCCCCGAATCGTCGCCACCGCAAGCAACCAACATACTCGCCAAAAAACTAGCGGCTACAACCAATCGAAACACTTTCATTAAACCTTGCATTCTTCACTCCTCAATGCAGTCTCACAACGCTCATTCATACATCGGATGATTTATGACCGCGGCATTGTACGCACTTTCACTTTCGTTTCAAGAGCTTTCCGGTAGGATATCGTGATACCAAGGGGTTTTCGTGTCTAAAGGCAACGCATAAATGTTCAAAGTTTGGCTCCAATCGTGGATTCGCTTCTCTATGAAGCACCCCTATGCGGTCGTATTTGTGACCCTGGCTTTGAACGCAGTTCTCGGTTACGAAGCCGTAAGCCGGTTTGCTATCCGGAGCGACATCGCCGATCTTCTCCCTGAGGATCGGGAACGGGTCTCCAACCATCGCTGGGTGCAAGCGCATACGGGTGCACCGGAGATCATCGAGGCGATCTTGATGCCTCGAGAGCCGGAACCCGACCGCCTCCTTATTCTGGAGGGGCCAGGAGAAGGCACCAGTCGTGACATAGGACAGGTGACAACGACCCCAGAGGGAATGACGATTCGGTTCCGAAGCCCGTTATTCTCCGAAGATGGGAGTTACGAAAAAGTACGCTTTGGGTTTCTTCCTCGAGCTGGGGACCAGAACGCATGGAACCACATTGAATTTTCTGGTGAGCTAATCCAGAAAGGAAAAAACGTACAGTTTCGGGTCGCCCCTACTCCTTCTAGCCATAAGCTGACCATGGAGGAGTTAACGAGCCGTATTCGCGCTGGAGATCCCAACGGAGACGGTCGCTTCGAGATCGATCACGCGAAAAAAGCGCTACGTATCCTAGCCCGAAAGCTTACTGATCTATCCATGATCGACTACGCGATCGCACAAGTCCCCATTCGCTATTTCCAGGAAAACGCGGTCTTATTTGCGCCCAAATCTGATCTCCAGTTGGTGAAATGTTGCATCGTCTGGAAACAAAAAGAAGCGATTCGCCGCGATATGGGCATCAACAATGATGCGGACAGCGCTATCGAAGACGAGGAGGAAGAAGAGGAAGATGACGATCCCTTCTTAACGGATAGTAAGCCAGACGCCGATCCCGACTGCGCAAACCAGGATATCAGCGAAGACACCTGTACTTTTGAACGGATCTCCACCACACGCGGGGTCATCCGAAATATACCGGAGTATTTCATTTCGAAACTCGGCTACCTGGCCATCTTCATCAAGCCGAGCTCTCCCTCAACAGATTTCGAGCTGAACCGAACAACGCAACGAGATGTTCGTGCCATGGTTCAAGCAACACTTCTGGAAAACAACGAAGAGCTCGGACGCTCTCTTGACCCAGAGTCTCTGCAGCTTGGTGGCGGATATGTATACAACCAGGAACAGATTCTTCAGACGCGTCGAGATCTTGGTCTATCCGTAATCATCACGGTCGCGCTCCTATTCTTCATCATTATCTTTTATTTTCGGCGAACACGGGCTCTATGGCTTGTACTCCTTCCTCTGATTCTCGGAGTCTTATGTTCCCTTGGGCTTACCTTTCTCACGATCGGTTATCTGAACATCATCACCGCGTTCATCTTTGCCATTCTGTTGGGATTAGGCGTGGACTTTGGTGTTCATATTATGAACCGGTACGTAGAGGAGCGCGCCATCGGTAAATCCATAGAAGAGGCTCTGATGCGTGCGCTGGGCAGTACCGGCTTCGCTACATCGGTCGGCGCCCTGACGACTACAATCACGTTCCTTACTCTCAGTCTGACATCGTTTCGAGGCTTTAGTCAGTTTGGAATCATCGCCGGTATGGGAGTTCCCCTATGCCTGTTCTTTGTATTCATACTTCTCCCTCCTCTCACGCAGCTCTTTGAGCGCTGGAGGCCGGTCAAATGGGTGGTCCGTGGAACTGGGCACCCTGGCAAAGAACCCCGCCTACTGCAGTCCATGCTCAAGCCCAAAAACGCTCTACGAGTGACCATGGTTGTTTCTGGTATCGGGCTACTGTCCTTGATCGGCGTAAACACCCTTGAGTTTGAATACGACACACGGAATGCGAAGTCGATCAACCCAAGAATGGAAGCCGTTCAGAAAAACAAATCTGGTTCCACCAGTGGGCTCCCCCTATCACCAGGCATCGCGCTGGCGAAAAGCCAGAGTCAGGCCAACACCATCTACCGGACATTCCGGCAGGTCCTGAACACAGACAAACAAATCAAGCTGCTTCGAAAACACGGGGGACTGAGCTTTCTCCGACCACGGCTATCCACTGTAAAGGCCGTCATCAGCGCAAGCCGATTGATCCCTGAAGAACAGCCAGAAAAACTTCGCCTTGCCTGTGAAATCCACACTCTGCTTCGAAAGAAGCGAGACTTTCTGGATGACTCGTCGAAGCAAAAATATGTGGACCAGCTCATGGACCAGACACGCCTATGCGACCCAGAAGCCTGTCCTGGTGTACTCGCTAGCGGCGACGACAAATGCCTCCAACCCATCGCCGTGGATGCTCTGGACCCCAGCATCCGCCGTTTCTTTGACGAAAAACCCCGCGCACTCAGCTACGACGTCGACCCGTTGGAACCCCAGAACATCCTGGCCGGATTTTTCCGCTGGATGGGCGTCCACCAAGCCGAGGTTCAGACACCCAGGAAACGCAGACATGGAACCTTTGTATATGTCTTCCCGGGCTCGAATATGTACGACGTTCGAAACAATGTCGCCTACACGAAAGAGCTGGAAAGCCTACGGATTGTGGAGTCCGCCCCCTCTGGTAAGACGACAGAATCGAAACTCATTCTAAGCTCCAGCCATGTCATCTTTGCTGACGTCTTCGAGGTCGTGAAAGAAGACGGTATCAAGGCGTGCAGTATTGCGTTCTACACGGTCTTTATACTCGTTCTTCTCTATTTCGCCTTCCTGGCTCGAACAAGGCGCCGGTATCTGCTCGCCCTTATAACGGCCCCTCTCCCAATTGAAATATATCTTCTGCAGAGCGCTGGGTATATCGCCCCCATGCACTCGGCCTCCGCCTTCATTCTAGCGGCGATTGGTGTCTTTCTTCTGGTGATGCTGATCGACCGACAGAGCGCCTATCACGCCTGTCTCGTCTTGGCTCCCCTGGCCTTGAGCTTCGTAATCCTTCTCGCCTCCATGGGGATTATTGGCTGGCGCATCAACTTCTACAATATGATCGTCTTCCCAATCATTCTTGGCATCGGCGTAGATAGTGGAATTCATATCTATCACCGGTTCATAGAAGACGGGGAGCACAATATCCTGAATATTGTGCGCCATACTGGCGTAACCATCGGGGTCGCAACCTTGACCACGTCCATCGGGTTTGGAGCTATGTTGGTGGCCAATCACCTGGGACTTCAAAGTATTGGTAAGGCAGCATTGCTAGGACTCTCCATCACATTTGTGAACGCGGTCGTCTTTCTTCCGTGCCTTTTACGCGTACTGATGAAGTACAATCGTATTCCGGAAATCCGACGCGCTCAGCCCACGGACTCCTCCGTTGTGTAGAAATCACCCCTTGCAACCTTTCGCTGTTTATGGATTGATACGACTCAATTCCAGCGGATGTCCGGAGTCGTATCTGTGCGACAGAAATACAAGCTCCTAAAAAAGATCGACGTCGGTGGAATGGCGGAAATATACCGGGCCAACCTGGTGTCGATGAAGGGGTTCGAGAAGGAAGTGGCGATCAAAAAGGTCTTGCCCAACCTCACTCGAAATCGCCGCTTTGTATCGATGTTTCTCGATGAGGCTCGCCTCTGTATGAACTTGACCCATCCGAATATCGTCCCGGTGTTTGATGTCGGCCGTTCCGGCGACGCCTACTTTATCGTGATGGAATTCGTGAACGGGACCAATCTGAAACGATTGTTTCGGAAGTTCTCGGAGCGAGGACAGTCGATGCCCCTGCACCTGGCGGCCTTTACGGTAGCGGAGATACTGAAAGGCCTCGCCTACGCACACGAGTCGACCGACGCATCGGGCGATCCTCTGAACATTGTGCACCGTGATGTGAGCCCTCCGAATATCCTCATCTCGCAGAATGGCTACGTAAAACTTACGGACTTCGGACTGGCAAAAGCATCCACGCAATTGCTCGCGACCGACCCGGGAATGGTCAAGGGAAAGTTCTCCTACCTGGCACCTGAGACGGTTTCCGGTAACGCGCCTGACCATCGTACAGATATCTTTTCGGCGGGTATCATACTTTGGGAGCTGCTGAGTGGACGGCGACTCTTTGTGGGGCGAACGCATGTAGAGACGGTCGAAGCGGTTCGTAACTGTAATGTTGTCCCCATCAGTCAGCTCAATTCGGAGATCGACCCCGAATTCGAAGAGATATTGAATAAAGCACTGCATATGTCGCCGGAGGAACGGTACCAGAGTGCCCGCGAGTTCGGTGATGCGATTACCAGCTATCTGTTCTCCCATGGGTTGAAAGTAACCAATTTCGACATGGCCGAGTTCCTGACGAGTCTTGGTGAAACCACACCGATCGAAATCGACGACGAGCAGATTGCGACACTCATTGAGGACGAGCTGCTAACGCTCTCCGTGATGGGGCTCTATATCCCTGGTGACGAGATGGAGGGCACAAGCCCATTACACCCCGATGTGCTCGATTTGAAAGACGGCGTCTTCGAGTTGGACGACATTTTCGACGACATACCACCTGAAACTCCTGACGAAACCAATGCAGAGGGGCAACAGAACCCTTTGGGAGCAGCCCCCACCGGTGACGCCACCGCCACGGCCTCGGAGAACACCGCCTCGAACGCAGACGATGACTTCGACGATTCGGATGATGAGCTGGTCTGGATATCCCCCGGACTGGTCGCGTTATTGGCTATGGCCGGAAGCGCGGCGGTTGCTGCGATTGCCTATCTGGTGCTGAACCTGGGCTGATCCCCAATTCAGCTCAATCGTCTGTCCGTGGAAGAGGCCAGCTTCCTGGAACCTCTAGCTCACGAAGCTCATCGAGCTCCTCTCCATGAGACTCGCCCGAATCGATCTCGAACAACTCGATCTCTTCGCCATGCATATTTTCGTCGAGTTCACCACGGCGCCTCTTTTCTTCCTGCTCTTTACGCTCTTTCCGCTTCAACTGCGCGAGTCGCTTTCTGCTCATCGATTTATAGATAACCGGTCGATCGTTCTTGATCTTAAAGGTACGCCACCACAAGAAATGTACCGGGTGGAAATGGTAAAGAACTCCTTTCCAGGGCTTCTGCTCTAGACCAATATGCTTCGCTGTATCTTCCGTCAGCCAGATGAACGGTATCATCTCTTCCAGCACCCGCAGATAGGCCGATTCGGCCTTCAGACGTTTCGGGCCCCGCATCAAGGACCGTAAGCGTGACTTCACCTCCCCCCAGTTCTTCGGTGATCCCTTATCGGGGTCCTCAAAGAGGGCTCGGAACCAATCGACCTGATCGGACCACTCCGAAACATGTCGTGTAGCCGCCGCCCGCATTCTTTGCAGAGCCGGACCAGGCTCAGAGTCGTAGAAGTCCATAATCTCATCTTCGTCGAGGATTCGACGATCCAATCCTCGACCCCGGAGTCTCGCTCCGGGCCGGAAGTCGGCCAAGACCCTTTTGGAACGCACGAGAAGTGAACGTTCCAGGTCCTCTGAAACCATTTCAAAATAGCGTCGGTGGCCCCCTCCTGAGACCGCCTGCGTCCATTGGGAGTCCGTAAAGATCTCTACATGGACGAGCTCCTCTCGCTCGTCTTCGGTTCCCAACTCACCACTAAAGCCAATCGTGGTACCGGCCGTAACCTGAATGGCTTTCTTCCCCCCAGGTTTGAACATGGCCACCTTACCTTCACGCAAGGCCTGTAACGAGCCCTTCGTAAACATAAGGATCGGGTTGCGCCGTTCCGTCTCGTCGGATTCGGAGTCCCTATCATCCGTATCTCTACTATCTGCTCTCTCCTTCTTTGCTCCAGGCTTGGCTGCGGCGGCCTCCGCTTCCAGCATAGTACGTAACCAGTCTGGCTGTTCCGTTTTGGAGTCCATGGAGAACGTCAGCGGTCCTAGATGCATATAGAGAGAGTAGAACCGTAGAGTCTTTTCGTCTTCGTCCGGTCGAGCCGGCATGGGCACTTCATGACGAAGCACCACAAAGTTGTTGCTACCACGAACGGTAGGATCATCCGAAAAGTGTGCCAAGACCAGTGTACCGGAAAACATCGCCTGTACGGGAGTTCCCCGCTTCACGAAGAAATGTGTTCCACCATGCCAGTTTTGATACCGGCCAACCGGGTAGGTTCCACCTTTCCGAGCCGTCTCCGTATTGCGGTAATACTGCTCAGCAGCCGCACGGAATTTCTGAGGATCACGAAGCTCAGTCATGCTTCGAGGAACCCCGGAGAGCGGTATGGGGAACGAATTCTGGGTATCGCTGATGGCGGCCATCACCCGGTCCCAGTCGAAGGCCGGGCCCGGATCCCACTTCTCAGCGCTCAGATGCCAATGGGCTAAAAGCCCCTTAAATGAATTGGCATCGTCTTCTTCCAGAATGTTCAGACGAACCTCACCGTTCTCACCCAGGGGAACATTCTTGGGGATATCCAAGCTCCCCATGAGCTCCGTCAGCAGCGCGATAAGCGCCTGATATTGTGCGTCGGTATAGCCATAGGAGCGGTATTGCACACCATTGATACGTACCGGGGGCGACGGGCCATCTCGCTGCTGACGACGACCATAGGTGTGCCCTTCCTTTGGAGTTCTGAGCAGGTTATGGGCGACATGGTTGAGATCGATACCGATGCTGCGATCGTTCGCTTCACCGGCGTGAACCGCCTTATATTCCACATCAAGGGTCTGGTAGATGGTCCCGTCAGAATCAATCAAGAAATGTGTCGAAAGACCACGTCGTTGCAGCACATCGACCGCACCTGCAGAGGTATGAGTGACATCCCAATGGAGTATGATCTGGCTTATAGCGGCCTTCAGATCTTCCAGGGAACCGACGCGGCCATCCGGACCCTTTCGAGCCCCCCATCCTCGACCGGGATTGGAGATTGGATCCGATAGATATTGGGCCGTCCCCAGGCGCTTCAGGTCCAGGCTACGCTTATCCTTCCAGGTCACAACTCCGTTCGGAGCCCCTTTAACCTCGTGCTTCTGACCCATGATGTAGATGTGGTTGTCCACGGATCAGCCTCCCTTCCCGAATAACTTCTTAATGAGCTTCACAAAGCCCTTGCCTATCTTGAGGAAGAGCTTCAGGCCAATGAACAATAAAAGCATCCCCAGTACGACCAGAACAATATTCGCCGGCCAACGACCAATCTTATTTTGTAACCAGCCCTTAAAGCGGTGAAATCTAGCGACGAGACCACGATCCACACGAGGAATCGTCGCCGACATCCAGTCGGTCTTGGAGATATTTCTCCTATCCCCGATTACCGAGGCCGCAAGTCGAACCTCTAGCGTCTCTCCTTCTAGAAATTTGTCGGCACCTGTTGGCCGGAGATCGATCACCAGACTGGAAGTAAGTTCCGTAATGGCCGCTCGAGCCTCCTTCACAAAAGAATCCCCTGAATCCGCCATTCGGAAGGTGCCACCACTCTTATTGCTGAGTAGGCGCATACGTTCGACCACATAGGAATCGGCAGATGGTAACAATACGGTCTGAAGGCGTATTTGATTCGCCCGCAGCAGCGGAAGAAGAGTTGTCGCTTTCTCCAGGAACGGCTCTTGTTGAATCGTCCCCACGGCCTTCGCCATACGTCTGGATATGCACTTCTTCTGGCAGCGACGACGCGCTTTCTTTTTCGAGATTCCGGCTTCACGCCGCTCATTCGTCACACACTTGTCCGTCGCCCCCTTATCTTCTCGACAGGTGGCTGCTATGGAATCCTGACACCTGGCGAGGGTCTGCGTATATCCATCAACACCATCCCCCAGATATACCAATAACGAGTATCCTCCCGGACGCCGGTAGCGAGTAAGCAGCTCCGCCGCCACGTCGATTCCACCCGTGCGCACACGCTTCTCAAGTTCTTCATCATCCAGTGGCGAGCGGTTTTCGGGATCCCGACGATCGCGGCTATGAAAGACTTTGGGGGTTGCGTTCGGGCAATACCTCCACGGTAATCCAAGAATCGATGGATACTGGCCTTCAAAACTGGCTTCACCGCTTTCTTCAATAGCGGTCTCCAGGTCCTTCCATTCCCCAACGAGACCACAGGGATGCACAGCCTTGGAGACTCCCTTCTTGGCAACCTCGTTATAAAAATCAACATCCGCCTTCCGACAGAATTGGTGAATTTCCGTTTCACTCTGCACTTCCCAATAATCCGTGAACTCCGCGCCCCGGTCCGGATGCGCCACAAAATAATGAAGGCCATCTGTAACCCAGATGAGATTGACCCGCGCCGAGCCAGGCAGCTCCTTAAAAATTTCGGAGACTGCACTTCGAATGTAGCCCTGGGCTGCGCTGTCCATGTCCTTGTGGGCGCTTACGACCAGAACAACATCCAAGGGAAGTTCCTGGTCTGCAAAAGACGCGATCTCCGATTCAAAATGCGTAGGGGCCAGATCAATAAATGTCTCCAGCACCTGTCCTCTCTTTGCGCCTTCCGTTCGGACTTCCACATCGAGCTGGAGAAGATCTTCATCCATTAGCATGGGGACGCGTCCGTCTTCGGATAGAAAACTGGCAATCACACGAAGTCCGCGCCCAGACCGATTTTCCAACTTGAGGATCCGCCCCATGGTGGGCCCGGCGTACGCCTGGGCAATGCCACTGATGGCCAAAAGAGCCAATACTGCGATGCGAACAATCAGCCGAAGCATGGTAACGCTCGCAGGTGAAAGGCTTTCATCCAGGAACTAGACCACGGTTGGCCCTCCTCGCCGTCCGGGTGCAAACTAACCGCCAACTCGTACTGTCCAGGAACCCAACGCTCCTCTGGCAGATCCAAGATAAGAGACAACCCATTCTTCGAGTCCGTCCAGCGGACCTCATCCACTATCGCTTCTAGATCGTCTTTCACACGTCGAACCCGAAGGGTTGCCGCTCCCTGCTTCCAGGAAGAAGGCAACGTAAGCTCAACACGGCCACCTGGCCACCCCTCCCAGGCGACCAATACCGGCTCTTCACGTACACGTAAAAGATGGACAACCAGCCCGCCCGCCACCACGCCGACCGGAGCCGCTCCGAGAGCGAATCGGAGAAAGCGTCGTCGCCCCACATCGACCGAGTTGGATCCGAGTTCCGATTTCATGGGATCAAACATCCCGCGAATACCCAACGAATGCAACTCATGACGAAGTCATGGCGAGTACTCGTCTCTCGAAATACGATCCTCGTTCACGACTACTCAGACGTTGTCGAAACCTCCGCGCGGAGATGCTTATCCAGCACAAAAGTTCCAAATGGCACCAAGGAAGCGACAAAAGCCCAGAACTGAAACCGCAACGACCACTTCATGATACGAGCAGCCTGAAAGCCAAAGGCCAGATACAGCATGAAAAGGATTCCATGAATCCAACCGACAATCTTCACTGCGAGGGCGATCCCTGCCAGGTACTTCAAAGGCATCGCGATGCCCAATAATACGAGGTACGAAATACCTTCGATGAGAGCGATCCATCGGAATCTTGCTAGTTCTTTATTCACCTCGTCTCCTCCAGACTATCCGCAAAGTCACATCACGACGCAGATTCACCTTTCTCCGACTCGCTGCCCGTATTTCCCAGGTCTTCATCCAGATTCTTGGCCCATGGCTGCGGCTGAAGACCACCCTCATCAAAAGATCGAATCAGCGCAGCGCGCTTGCGACCGTGGGCTCGTTCCAAAACCACGAACACTATCGCCAATAACACGAAGAAAGAGGCGAGTACGACGGCAAAAATCCAAAAGGCCTTCTCCGATCCGACCGCCTGGTATTCCTGGTAACGGTCCTCGTAGAGCGCCGTGGATTCCTCCGACTGCCCCCTCCCCTCTACGGCAGACTGCCGTAGCTCCGTCAATTCCTTGACCAGCCCTCGATGGTTATCTCGAGCTCGCTCAAGAAAGCCAATAGATACCAGCAGAACCACCAGAGGAACGGCCACAACCAGAAAACGGTGCCAGTTTTTCATCCGAGCTCTTCCACCAATAGTCCCATAGCAACAAGGTCGAGGACCGTATCGGATTCCTGGATATACACTTCTTTTCGAAGCAGTCCCTCTTTTTGAAAACCGTACCTTTCATACATTTCAATCGCTCGATCGTTATCGGAATACACCAACAACGAGATCTTTCGGACAATCGGGTTTTCACGAGCCCATTGTAGACCACGATCCATAAGGTCTCGCCCGATACCGAGTCCCCACAGCTCTTTCTGAACCGCGATACCAAGTTGTACAACATGGCGGTTTCGAGCCAGCGGAGAGCCTTGTAATGTGAGAAAGCCCACGGCGTCACGCCCCCGCAGGGCAAGTAATAAGCACGAATTATCCAGGTAACGATAGCGCCGGATTAGATGGCGCTCCTCTTCCACATCGTAATCGTAATCCACGAGACTCTGCAGGAGGTTATGCGTCTCCGAAAACACCTGCCTTTTGAGCCTGCGTAATGTAGCGGCATCTGTCTCGCGCGCTTCACGCAGCACCATATCGGACAACCACGCCTGTCCCTCGGGCTTTTCGTTGCGTTCCTTGATCATCGAAGTAGACCTACCTGGCATATGCCAAAGAACTATTTCTATAGATTTCCTGGCATGGAGCCGATCTCAACCTTATGCTGTACAGAATTGCAACAAAGAAGAAATGCTCCATGCTTTAGAGATAGAGTCAACGATCGGCGCCACCAATAGATTTTGTGGCGTTGACCTATCAGAAACCCACTCCCTATAATCCAGCGCATATGACGGACGATAACAATCAGAACGGCTCCAATGGAAGCGACGGCCTGGATGATATCCTGAAGCGTGCTTCTGCCGACGCCTCGCGAGAAAGGGAAGAGATCGAAGCGAAGCTTAAGGCCGAAGCAGCGGATCGGGAAGCCCAGGAGAAGGCCGACCTCGAGCGCCGACGGCAAGACTTGTTGGAACAGCGAGAAGACGCTATCCGCAAACGTCAAAGTCAGCTCATGAACCAACCGGAGATGCAGTCGCTACAGACAAGCTCTCCCGAGGCATCTACAGAGCGTGTGGTTCCTGCTGACGATTTAGGCTTTGGCCAACAGAAAATACGATTAATGGCTGCCATCATCGGGTTGACCGCGATCGTAGCGGTTTCCGCTGTCATCTTCATCCCCAAGGAGAAGAAGCCTGCCCCGGAAGAACCCAACCCCACTGCGAACCAGGTAGATACAAGTAGTTCTGCCGCGGATGTCACGTCCACCAAGAAAGAAGATGCCACGGTTACTGTTACCGATGCTCCGAGCGCCAGTGCAGAGACTGTCCAGAGCCAGGCGGATAGTGGAACCGACACCAAAGAGATCATCAGCGAGCCAAAAAAGAAAAAGGCCACGAAAAAGCGTCGACGTGCACGAACCAACAAGAAACCACGAAAGAAGCCTGTAAAACGTCCACGCCGAAAGAAGATTCAGATCGACGACGATGATTCCTTTTGATGGATTGGACCATAGGGTTGAACCGGCATGACACAAGCCAATAACGACCTTCTTCAGGCCCTTGCTGATATCGATCGTATTGTCCTTTTACAGGTACAGGACGAGCGCTATGCCCAAGAGGCCGTTCAAGGCTGTGCAGAACAATTGGGCTGTTCCTGGACGACCTGGGATCTGGGTTCGGACGGGGCCGAAGAGGATCCCTTACAAAGCCTCAACCAATATATAGACACCCATAGCGGCGATTGGATTTTGTCCTTTGACCTGGCCGACCGGATATCCGACCCCGTATTTGCACGCCAATTGATTCAACGTTCGAAGGCGTCGGACGGCCCCGTACTCATTATCGCGGTGGACGGCCCCCGTCCTGCTCCAGCTCTCCAACCCTATGTCCGATTCGTAAAGCTACCCGTTCCTTCCATAGAAGACACGATTCAACGGGTCATCCGGGGCTTAAAGAATACGGGCTGGAAAGAACCCAAGAAGGATAAAGAGTTACCGGTTCGCCTCGCCCGGCTCGTTCGAATGATGCACGGCTTATCCCTCACTCGACTCGACCGAACCGTCCAACGACTGGCGAATCAAGACCCAATGCTTGGAGAGAAAGCACAAGAGCTGGTCCAGCAAGCTCGCCGAGAACAACTGCACGACCTGGAATTCCTCGAGATGATCGAGAATACACCGTCGGAAAATCAGATTGGTGGTCTAGAAGTGCTGCAAGAGTGGCTTCATCGACGAAGACGCGCGACACAGCTGGGTGTATTGCAGCGAACCGTTCCCCCTCCTCGGGGCATGTTATTGGTCGGTGTCCCCGGTTGTGGAAAGAGTCTCGCGGCACAGGTTAGCGCAAGTGTTTTTCAGGTACCTCTACTCCGACTGGAGTTCGGTAGACTTCGTGGAAACACCGAAGGTCCCGAGCGGCGGCTTCTCCGTTGCCTGGCAGAAGCCGATAAAGCAGCACCATGCGTTCTCTGGTTGGACGAGATCGACCACGCCCTCGGAACCGTTGCCACGCACCAGGAAAATCAAGGATTGGTGGGGACATTAACGTCCTGGCTCCAGGAGCATGAGACGGAAGTCTTTGTCGCAGCGACAGCCAACCGAGTCGAAATGCTACCACCGGAGCTGGTTCGAAAAGGACGTTTCGACGAGATCTTCTTTGTCGATCTGCCGAACCGCACCGAGCGAGCTGACATCTTACGGGTTCACCTTCGCGCCGTAGAAGAAGACGCAACCTCCATCGATGTAGATAAGCTCGCCGAATCCACGGCCCAATACACCGGGGCCGAGCTGGAGGCGATTGTTCGGGAAGCGAAGATTGAAGCCACTCTCTCCTCCAGTGCTCTCACAACAGAGGTGATAATGGATGTGGTGAGCCAGATCGTGCCTCTCGTTCGAACCCATGAAAAGGAAATCCGGCATCTAAGGGAGTGGGCTACATACCGTGCACGTTCGGCTTCTACGGATACGGGCGTCTTGGCCTTTTTCGATTCCAACGACGAATAGCCGGTTCCCTCTCGAATCCCGTGACGAGGCTTGGTCTGAAGAACGTTGTACGGATTGGATTGTCCTGCTATCTTGCCAGGAGGGATTTTTGGGCAGTGGTGAAAACCACCCTGGTACAAGTCTATAAACCTACCAGAACCGAACACGATCATTGATGCCAGAATTGACGAATATCAAGTCCGACACAGCCTACTTCGTGAGCGATGGTCTCGCCTGGCGAAATGTAGATAGTGACGTCTTCGTATTCAAACCTGGTGGATCGCTGCATGTACTGGAAGGTCCGGTCGCCCAACTTCTCTGGTGTACACTCGATAAACAGGCCTGTTCACCAGACCAACTGACAGAAGTGGTCGTGCAGAACTTCAACGTGGGTGCCCAGGACGCGGCACAGGACGTTACAGAGTTCTTTGGTGTACTCGCCGAGCAGGGCTTGATCATTGCAAACCACCCCTGAAGACTCGACCAGCCAGAATGTAGCCTCTCAAGTTATCTCGGAGAAATCCGAGGATCTCTGTGTAAGCACTCTACATTTGGCAACGGCGAATCTGTTCTACTGTCCGATGACCAATTCAGGGTGTAGTTCATTTGATCCTGCTGCCATTTTCTATCAAGATCCACGGAATCAAGTTGTTGTGGACCATATTTCGGGTTGACCCTTATGTGCCCGGAGGTATTCGATGAAAACCCGCTCTGTTTTTTCTGTTCTTTCGTCTAAACGTTCCATCACCGCCAGACTCTATAGTCGAAGTCTAAGCTGGCATATGATTGTTTTGTTCGCGCTCTTCGCCGGTCAGGCCGGTTGCGCGGGTGGATGTGATGGTACGACACCCCTCATCGATGTTCCCGACATCAGTGATTCGGACAGCTCCGATACGATTGGCACCACAGCCTTTGTGGACTTTGCAATTGCCACCGCAAGTGGTGAGACGGGCTTCGGTGAATCGAACGTGATCCTTACCGCAGAGGACGAACCAGAGAAGTATAAGGACGTCGCTGATTTCCAGGTCGATATCGTTGTAGAAACTCGTAATGTGGAGAATGGGCAGCCTGTACAGCTGTACGTAAAAGACCAACTGGTCGATGAAACCCAGGTGCAACTCGACGCGGGTGCGGATGAAGGCAGCGCTCTATTTGAGGCCGTCACTCTCGGCCACGACACGGAAGGCTACGAAATACGTGTCGAGACCATAAACCAGGATGGTGAAACAGCCGTCGAAGCGAAAACGGCACAAGTCAGTACCGGGTTCTGTTCCGTCGACGTTCTTCCACCGAATACAGGCTGTCTCACAGAAGATATAGATGAAGCCGGCGGTCTACAGGTCCAGCTCACCGTTCTGAACGCAGAAGCCGATTGTGATCAGGCAAGTCTGACCGTCAGTATTGATGGAGCCGATGCGGAGACCTTCGAATCCAGCCTCGACGCAAGCGGACAAGCTGTATTCGTCCTCACGGTCTCCAGTGAAGACACCGTTGATGGTCTCGGTATCGAGGTGAGCGCTCAGGTAAGTGATAGCCAGGACCCCAGCCGCACGGGTGCAACGAATCCCCTCGACTATGTAATCGACACCGTAGCGCCGACAGTACTCATCACCGTTCCCGACAAGTCTATTTTGACCCTTGGTGATGATCTTGACGGCGACCCCTCCAATGGCCTGAACACCTTTATCGAAGGTACCGTATCGGGTGAATCTACGGGCGAGGTCCAGCTCAATCTCGATTCTACCGAGCTCGGCCTGGTCGCTGCACAAGGTGACGGCACCTTCCGACTCGACACCGTATTTCAGGAGGCCGGAACCTTTACACTCTCTGCCGTTGTAACCGATAGCTGCGGAAACGAGGGGACCGACAGTCGAATCCTCGATATCATCCCGTCGCCGAGTGATCTTACGATCATGACTCCAACCAACAACTCCACTTTGTTGGCGGTTGACGACAACGATCCCCAGACCTCTCTTTTCTATGAAACGCAGTTTGATGTCATGACGGGAGATATTCCCCTTGGCTACGACCTGAGTATCGAATGTGCCGATTCAACAACCCCCGATGTATATGTGGAGGTTGGTAGTACTCTATTGGACGTCGCCGATCCCGACGATCGGTATCTCGTCGATGTCGTATTGAACCGCGAGTCTCTTGGAGTTACTCAGAACTGCCATGCACGCTACCAAACCCCCACTCCCAGCATATCCGGAGATGTCCAGCTGACGGTTGCCCTACCGGCTCCGACCCTTACGATTCTCGAACCGGCAACCAACTTCTCTACCAACCAGGGCGTTCTGGCCATTACAGCATCCGCCACGGGTCTGGATGATATCGTACCGGTCGCAACCATCCTGGGTGGGGACGGAGAGCCAATCTCCGACACCACGGTGGTCGAATCCAGTTTCCAAAACGGCGGACTGACCACACAGCTCGCCCTTGAAACAACGAACGGAATCGCTCTTCCGGATGGACCGTATACATTGCAGCTCGATGCAGACGATACCTATGGAAATGCCGCCCGTGATAATCCAGCTTCGGTGTATAGCGTCGAGTTCCGTATTGATAAGACTCCGCCTTCACTGAGCCTCATCGCTCCCGCTGTACCGGTCCTGGACCCGGAGAATGATCCCAACGCGGCCGATGTAGACCCGGATCTTGCCGGGTACCAGACAACCATCGAGATTCAAGTAACCGGTGAATCCCTACTAGAGCAGGTCCAGGTCTGTATTCAGATCAACTCGGGTGTAGAGACCTGCACAACTCCTGCCCCGGATAATGGCGTAGCCACATTTACTGCGGTCACTCTCCAACCCGGCACGAACACCCTGACCTGGTCGGCTACGGATGCATCCGGGAACCTCGGGCAGGCGGATCCACTCGTCCTTACCCTTGTGCTGAACGCTCCCAAGGTCTTCATCCTGTCGCCCACGTCCGGTACTGTAACTATCGGAGCGACCACAGACGTGTTGGTTCGAGTCGAGGACAGCGAGACGGGTGGTCCCATTACTCTCGCCACCGTGACCGTAGAAAACAATGGCGTCTTCCAGGGGGGCAGTGCCACCGATCAGGGCAATGGCACGTACTTACTGCCCGGTTTTGCTCTCTCTCCAGACAATAATGTGTTGATCGCCCATGCAGATGCCGATGGCTACCAGGAGACCGGTGTCTCCGAGCCCATTACGGTGATTCAGAAATCCACCGAACCAACCATCAGCTTCCTCTACCCCTATGAAGGGGCCGTGATCATCGGAACAACCGCAGCCTGCCAGCCAGGGCCGAGTGGTTGTACTCTTCGCGTGGAGCTCAGCTCCGAAGAGCTGGAAACAGGCAGCCCAGCGACTCTGACGGTATGTTGTGATCAAGCCACTCCATGTGACTCCAATAATGCCGTCGTCTATAACTCTACCCAGGCCGTGGATGGGTTGTATTTCGACGACGTTGTGCTGACGGATCAGAGTACCTGCGAGTTATCAGCCACAGCGACCGACCTTGCTGGTCAGACGGCCAGTACCGATCCTCTCGCCGTTTCTGTCGACCGACTCGCCCCCGTGCTTCAAGAGTTTGTACAACCGAGCGAGCCAGCTCTGACATTCACAAACGACGAAGACCCGGCTCCCGGACTGCAGACGCATCTGTCCGTCCGCGTCTCTGGGGTAGAATCTGGGCAGGTGATCTCCATCACAGCCATTCAAGACAATCTTCCCGTCGCGGGCTTCACGATCCCGGTCACCAATACTGTACCTGATAGCTCCAACCAGGTGTTCAGCTCGGATCTGGTCACATTACCAGAGGGTATCCTGACCCTGCGGGCCGATGTCGCAGACGCCCTGGGTAACTCTGCCAGTCCTCTCAACACCATTGTAGAGGTGCTCTCCGATCAACCAGCGGTACAGATCACCCAACCGGCCTACGTTCAAAACGTAAGCTGTACCCAGGACAGCGAATGCTCGTCCATCGGTGCCATATGCGAAGGTGGTTCCTGCGCCACTCCCTGGAACGCCGCAAGTGGAAAAACCCTTACCGTTCTTCTCCAGGGTATTCCGACCGGTACCGCATTACGTATCTGTAGCAATAATGGTCCGCCTGGAGCTTCCCAATGCAATACTCTTGGTTACAAAATCGTAACCGAGGCGACGACCTCGGGACCGGCCCAGGCTCTCTCCATCGAAACCCTCTCCGATGGTCTCCATGATCTGATCGCCGAAGCTCTTCCACCAGGCATTCCACCGGTTTCCAGTCTCGACGCACCCATCCCTGACGGACGGTCACGGCATATCTACGTCGACACGGTCAGCCCAGATGTTGTGGGACTTCTCTCCCTGTCTGACACAGAGATCCCCATCGACATACTCAACTATAATGAGCTCCAGGCAGCAGGTGGCCAGTACCAGATACAGGTCCAATCCTCGGAAGCCAACGGTTGGGCCACAGTCTACGCCGATGGTCTACAGGCCGGTTCAGGTGCCATCTCTGGCTTCCAATATGAAACCGGTGTAACCCTCAATGAAGGTCCTGCTCAGGTCTACGCCATAATCACAGATCGAGCTGGTAACCCATCCCCAAGCCCACCAGCATCCGAAGTCGTCTATTACGCACCAACCGTGGACACCATTCCACCCAGTCTAGTATTCGACACCCCCTCGCAATCTCCGCTCAATAATACGAGCGCGCCAGGACAATTCGACATCTCCCTGTCAACATCGGCCGATGTAATCGGGAGCGTCGTGACTCTTTGGGATAACGGCTCGACCATCAACTCTGCAGTCGTCACCGATCAGGCCACAGCCGTCTTCCCGGCCAGTGACGGTATCCTCAGCGAGGGAACCCATGTGTTGACCGCAGAGGTCTCGGATACCGCTGGTAATACTCAATCCGCGTCCACATCACCGGCTACTATCGTAGTCGACACGACCCCACCGTCAGTCACATTGGCCGCGCCCTCCCCATCATCGCCCACAACCTTTGGCGACGCATCCAACCCTGATTCCCAGCCGAGCGTTGGCGGATTCCAGGTTCTGGTTCAATTCCAAAGCTCCGCCGACGCCGCAACCTGGGAAATTACCCTTGCGAACGATTGCGCACTCACCTACGCGGGTTGTGGAAGTCCGTATGTGGTCGCAAGCGGAACCATCCAGAACCCAGGCGGTCAGGAAGCCGACACCCATATTACGGTACCGTTCACCTCTACCCCCTACCATGTAGTCCGGGCACGAGTCTTTGATGCGAACGGTAACGTCGCAGAAGACCGCGCGGATTTCGAAGTCGTTGTAAACGAATGCTCCGCTGGTCTCTCTGGATTACCCGTGGGTGGAACGGTAAATAATGCGAACTGTGCAACCCCAGGAGAGGATTGTGCACAGGCCTCTATGGAGGTCAGGGTGGTCTTTGTTGGCCCCTGTGCCGGAATCGCTACCGCGCAATTGCAAAAAGATGGTTCCGATATCTTGAGCCCGCAACCGGTCATTCTTGATGAAGCCGTATTCACGGTACCATTTGATGATGGCGATTCGTTCCTTCTGTCCGGTATCGGCCTTGATCTCACGGAGACAGAGCTGGCCAATACGGGTGGGACTGCCATCTCGGTAGATCTATCCGATCCTGTTATCAGTTTCGTAAGTCAGGATGTCGGCGGCTTCACAACCGCCGCTTCCGGAGGCACCGTTCTGGTTGGACTGGCAGATGATCAGGCGCCCTTATCTGCGGACGTCCAGATCCCTGTCGCGATCGACATCGACGACGCATCAGGCTCCGCCACGATCAATTCAATCAAGATAGACGGAACCGACAGTGTACCGGCCCTTTTGAGCCCGAGCCTCCCCCACAGTATCGCAGCGCTCCCGTCCAACGAAGTGGTCTACGGTGTTACATTGAGCCACGGAGATGGCCAGGCTGTTGTGGTAGAAGTCGCGGATGACGCGGGCAATACGGCAACGGCCACCTTCACTGCTAATGTCGACACGATTGCTCCCGATGCGCCTACGGTCTCCATCGATTCGATTGATCGCCGCATGCCGCTAATCGACCTCAGCTGGACCGCCACGGCTGACGACGGCAACACAGGTGATTCGGTCTCTTCCTACGATGTCCGATATTCCAAAAACCCAATCACGGCTGGAAACTTTGATAGTGCTTGTTCCGCAGATCTCCTTCCGGGAACGACCTTCGATCCAGTACCTGCGGCGCCTGGTGATACCAGCAGTTACACAATCGCTGGCCCCGATCCTCGTAACCCAACCACAGAGGCCAATTGTCACTTCATCACATCCACAACCGCGCAGGACTGGTACATAGCTGTTCGGGCCCTGGATGATGTAGGAAACGCGTCCGACCTGGCCACATCCGCTATGGTCAGTACCGACGAGCTGGTCTACCATGTTGGTCGTATCTCCCACACCGGTGGTAATGGATTCTTCCATTATACAGCCTACGACCTCGGCGACCTGGACGGAGACGGGCTTGGCGACGTCGCCATGGGTGGTTTCAACGTACATGAGTTCTGCGTAATATACGGACGTACGTTCAGCACGGGTACGGCGACCATCTCGGTGACCGACGGCGGTGATGATGACGCCCAGTGTTTCGCTGGTGCGGCGGGTAGCCATCATGGCAAAACCGTGGTCAACCTCGGAGATATCAACGAGGATGGATACAATGACATCTCCGCTGGTTCCAGTGGTGCTAGCGGTTCACCGGCGGCCGAGCTCTTCATATACTTTGGCCAGGCCGATGGAACCCTTGAAGCCAGTGCGTCCGTCAGCTTCACGGGTATCCTGCAGAACAACACCTCAGGAGTCACCTCGGTATCTCACGCCGACTTCAACGGAGACGGAATCCAGGATATCGTCGTCGGATCCTTCAGTGAGAACCGCGTCTATGTGATCCCTGGCGATAGCAACTGGCCCCCAGCCTCGGCCGAAAGCTACGACCTCCAGGATAGTGCAACGAAGACAGCGCTCGGCGTTATCACCATCGAAATCCCTGATGCTGGTGCTCCCGCAGAATTCGGCCGTCGTGTAGCCGGAGTGGGGAATCTGCTTACAGATGAAGGGCCCACGCAATACGAAGATATCGCGGCGATTACCAATCGCGATCCCCCACAAGTTATTGTGATTCAGGGGCGCGCATCCGCCACGACAATCCAACTATCCTCGTTGGGTGGTAGTACCGCTGACGATAATACGGTGGTGCGACTGCGCAGCCAATCGGGCTCCAATAACTTTGGAACCTCGGCTCTACAAGGTGGCCGAAATGTTATCGGCGACGAAACCCCCGATATCGTTGTTGGCCACGCCAAGGGAGTACCGACCTACTCCGTAGCCATCTTCGACGGCTCCACATTGGACGGTAAGTTCGACACCAACGTCTATGTCGATCCAATCGATCCTTCGCCGGTGGGAGACGATGTCTATCGTGGCACCAACGGTACCATTGTTGGTGGCGATATCCTCGAACCGGTCTTTATTCCGCCCCTCGATGATGTCAACGGTAGTCCATCCACATGGGATCTTGCCTATCGGAAATACAACCCAAACAACACCTTCCAGTCTGGACAGGTCTATGCTCGCCTCAATGTCTCCGATGCCGCGGCAGGTTGGGATATTGGTGATTTCCCATGGCAATCCGTCGTCATCGACGATCCCGACGATCCCGGCTATTCCTTCTTTGGTCTGTCCGGAGTGATCGGCGTTCCAGATTTCAATGATGACAACTTCCCAGACATCATAGTACCGGTCTATTCCGCAGCGGGCATGGTTATCATGTACTAAGAGAGAGACGAACGAAACTCGTTTCCGAATAAGGAGAATCTCATGTCGGAACAAAAGAAAAACAACGAAGGCGCTGAACTGCCGGCCGACAACAAAACTTCGAAAAAGAAGACATACGTGAAACCCCGAGTGCATAGTCGGCCCGCCTACGAAAAGCTGGCGCTGGCGAGCTGTGCAACAAGCCCGGAAACCATTCCACAACCCTTCGGAGATTGTCTGCCATCATGACGAGTTCCGATCCCCGTACGTTCGCGGTCGGAATTGGCTCTCGGGTTTTTGGACTGCAATTCTTAGAAGCGGGTCCCTGGTTACCACTGGTACGGGAACGCCTGAAGGGATTTGAACGGGCCGGAACCGTAGATTGGACTCTAGTGGTTGAAGTGGTGCGACATAATCACCATTTTGACCCAAGACCTCGTTTCCAATGGGACGGCGACGCGTTTCAGCTCGAGTTCAGTACGTTTCGAGCGAAATCCCAGGGAACAGAAGGTCGTATCCGTGGAACGGTCCTGGACTCGGGCAATCCCGAGGATGTGGCAGAATGGACTCTTTCTCTGTTGCGCTCTCTGGCTACGGAGCTTCTCCGTAAAGACGATACCCTTGTCTTTCATGCTGCAGCGTTAACCATGACCTCTTCCCTCGGAGTCCTCGTCGTCGGACCTCGAGGGGCCGGTAAAACAACATTCGCGTCGGGTAGCTGGGTGCAATCCCGCTATTCAGACGACCATGGAATGGTCCGTTGGGATGACAGCCCATGGTTGGTTGGTGTCCCATTCACGGGTCGAGAACACAGACCAACCCAGGTGGGCCGTAGTCTTCTCGACGTCATTGCCCTTCCTGTGCATGGGGAGCCAGGACACGCACCTATCTGCACCCAACTCTCGCGAAGGGACGCGACCCAGATGTTGTTGGAACATCTGATCTGTATTGACGACGCTCCCGAAACCTTCACACGAAATCTGACAAATGTTCTGAAGCTGGTGGATACGGTGCCCGTGATTTCCCTACGCTATCACCCGAACACATCCTCCGAAGATGTATCCGCAAGCCTGATCCAAGCAACGGGTGCCCTTCAAAAGGCAAGTTGACCCATGGCGAACAATCCATACCTAAAACTCAGTCGTCGCTATTTCGAGGCCGGTCGTCTGGCATCGGTACATCTGGATCTGACCTACCGCTGCGATCTCAACTGTGTGCATTGTTATCTGGATGATCGTACACGACCCGGTCCCAACACCCAGGTCTGGTTGGA